>Ga0105048_10000043_pt1 | contig 153480 bp, 150 predicted proteins | sample MAT05_FD_78382 | JGI IMG/M metagenome (GOLD analysis project Ga0105048, IMG submission 78382) | Freshwater microbial communities from Lake Fryxell liftoff mats and glacier meltwater in Antarctica - MAT-05 | ecosystem: Environmental > Aquatic > Freshwater > Ice > Liftoff microbial mat | place...
AGCCAACGGCTTACAACTCACAACTTACCATTGACTATTCATTATTAGCTTCGGCTACCCTCAGCCAACGGCTTACACAACTCACCACTTATTGACATTTCACCAATGGCTTCGGCTACGCTCAGCCAACGTCTCAAAACTCATCACTGACAACTCACTTTTCATTTCCCCTTTTTACTTTTTACTTTTTACTTTTTAATTCATTTTCTACAGCTTATCCTGCCTTATCCAACGCTTATACAGCATTAGCAAACGTTGCTGGTTTATACCAAGCCGGTATAAACTATAAATAACAAAATAAACTCCCTGCGTTTTGTATACACCGTTGGTAATATATTTCCTGGCGGACGTGGTTACATAGGCTGGCATCACATATAAACGACCATGGTGTTGCAGGCGGGTAATAATTTCCTGGTCTTCTAAAATAATATTGTAATTGTTAAACCCGCCCGTTTTGATAAAAACTTCTTTTTGTACAAAAAGGCTTTGATCGCCAAACCGCACCACGTTTACATTAAACCTGGTAAACCAGGCATTGGCACGCAAAAACCAATGGTCATGATTAAAGCGCAGGCGAAAGCAACCAATACCGTACCCTTTATTGATTGCCTCGTTAATGTGTTGAAGAAAGTTAACGGGCGGTATGGTATCGGCATGCAAAAAATATAAAATATCGCCGGTAGCGATAGCTGCACCTGCATTCATTTGGCTGGCGCGGCCCTTGGTGGCGCTAATTACCACCGCCCCATATTTTACTGCAACTGCCATAGTGTTATCGCTACTGCCTCCATCTACCACAATTATTTCGTGCAAAAAATTATTTTTAGGTGGTTGTTGCAGGCATTGCATCGTATTTGCCAAAACGGTGCCTTCATTATAGGTTGGAATAATAACAGATACGCTCATCGTTTTTCAATAACCAAATGTGTAAAGATACCATTCCGGCTGTAGTACCTTTACCCTTATTGTTGGTAACCCATTATTGTAAGCTGAATGAATATTTTTTTTAAGCCGTTTATTTGCATATTGATCGTAATTCCATCAACTTTAAAATTATCGGCACAGGTGAAAAGCAAATCGTTTAATTATGTATTAAAAACCTTATTATCCCATAACGTACCTACAATAAATGTTGATGAAGCATCAGGCAACAAATCCACCTATGTTTTTTTAGATGCACGCGAAGAGGAGGAATACAATGTTAGCCATATACCCAATGCTTACTATGTAGGTTACGATCATTTTAACCTAAACAATCTTCCACCATTTGCCCTAAGCAAAAATATTATTGTTTATTGCTCAATAGGTAAACGGAGTGAAAACATTACTGAATTATTGCGCAAGAAGGGTTACACCAATGTATATAACTTGTATGGTGGCATTTTTGAATGGTTTAACCATGGCTATACCATTAACGGGCCCGATGGTAAACCAACGGATAGCATACACGGTTACAGCAGGTTTTGGGGCAGGTTTTTAACACGGGGCGTTAAGGTGTATTAGCCATATAATTATGAATGTAACATGAGACTACTTACCAAAACCACCTTGTATTTTTTAGTGGCAATGGTAGCTGTGTTGGTTACGGCAGGGTATTTTTTGTTTAGCCAGTTTAGCCGCCAGCTTGATCAACAAACCGACCAGGAGCTTTTGTTAGAAGAAGTGCAGTGGATACGCTACCTGCGTGGGCAGGTAGATATTGGCAATGCTTTTTTACTCCGCACCCCCGATATTATCATTTTTCCTACTGAGGAAACGGTAACTACTTATCCCACTATATCGCAGTTGCGCGGCATAAGCCCGCGGCAAAACAAAGAGGTTCCCTACCGCCAGTTATTGCACATGGTTGCTATTAATGGCGTGGCCTATCAAATTATCATCAGGCGGTCGCAGGAGCAAAAGTTGGTATTCGTTAGTAACATCACCCGTATTATGTTGGGCGTATTTGTGGGCATGCTGGTTGCTATTTTGCTTGTAAACTGGTTCATCAATCAAAACATCTGGAAACCCTTCAGGCGGTCGTTGCAAAAAATACGGGCGGCCGAATTGCAAAAAATGCAAGCCGTCCGTTTTGACAAGTCTGACATTACTGAGTTTAACGACCTTAACACTTCGTTAAATTATATGACCAGCCGCATTTATAACGACTATGTGGTAATGAAGGAGTTTACCGAAAATGCTGCACATGAAATGCAAACGCCCCTGGCGGTAGTGCAAAGTAAGCTGGAGATACTGTTGCAGGATGTGGCCATTACCAACCAGCAGGCGGCAGCAATTGCCAATGCCCAAACGGCCCTGCAGCGCCTGGTAAACCTAAACCAATCATTGCTGATGATGGCTAAAATTGACAATCGTCAATACCAGTTCAGCAAGCCTGTTGTTTTAAACACCGTTGTTGAAAAATACCTGCAATTGTTTGATGAAATTTTAAAGGCAAAGCAGTTAACCGTTCATGTAAACAATGCGGAGGCCTTCCAGGTTAATATGCATTTGGTTCTAGTAGAGTCGTTGGTTAGCAACCTGCTTGGCAACGCTATAAAGTACAATTACCAAGGGGGAAAAGTATTCATCACCCTTTTAAAAAATGAGTTTACCATTAGCAATACCAGCACTAAACCAGCATTGCCTGAAGGGAAAGAATTTAAACGTTTTCAACAAAGCGAGGCCGCCAATGAAACCTCTAATGGCCTTGGGCTTGCCATAGTAAAAAAAATAACCGACACCCATCAATTAGGGATAGCTTACGTTTTTAAACAAGGTACACACAGCTTTTCGGTAAAAAATAAGGCCACTCCGTGAAAACGGTGCGGCCCTAAAAAACCCAAAAAAAAACCACTAATATTTCTTACCCGCTTTTACCAGGGCAGGGTAGTTGCCCTGCACATGTTTTATTTCGGGAATGCTTACCATTTGTACATACCCACTGTTGGGGTTATGTTGTATGTAATCCTGGTGGTAACCTTCGGCTTCCCAAAACTTGGTGAGCTGCATTATTTGAACGGCCAATGGTTTTTTATATTTACCCGATTTTTGCAACTGCTGCATATATTGTTCAGCTAATTGTTTCTCAGATGCTTTTCTGTAAAATAATACGGAGCGGTATTGAGTGCCACGGTCGGGTCCCTGGCCATTTACTTGCGTGGGGTCCTGACCGGCAAAGTAAATTTTTAATAAGGTTGAATAGTCTACAACACTGGGATCGTAATATACATTTACTGTTTCGGTATGGCCGGTATTACCAGTTTCTATACTTTCGTAGGTAGGGTTGCTGGTTTTTCCGCCGGCATAACCACTAACGGCCTCTTTTACCCCTTTTATGCTTTCAAATAAAGCTTCCTCGTGCCAAAAACAGCCCGCTGCAAAAGTGGCCACGCTGTATTTGGATAGTTCCTTAGCGGATAATTTTTTTTCAATCAGTATATTTTTTGCCTTTTGCCCACAAGCCGATAAACTTACAAGCGCAACAAATAACATGGTACTAATAAATACTTTCATAATAATTTGATTTAGTTACGCGCTTACTGAAATGGCAGATGTTAATAATGCCTAAAAACAACGCCACTTTAATTGTATAAGGTGTACAATGTTAAGATGTCAGAACAGCCAAATGCTTACGATGTTTACGCGGCTTTATCAATATTTTAATATTTGATGGGCTATTAACTATTTGGAAGCGATGACCCCGCCTTTTTTTAAACACATGCTTTAATAATAAATTGTTGATGGGCATTTTGTTTTTAACTTGACCTTTTACCCTCAACCAAAAAATATTTTATAATTAGTATGAACAGGAGAAAATTTTTAAAAAGTACGTATATGGTATCGATAGTGCCTGCGGTATTAGCCGGCGGCAATGTATTGGCCTCCAATAATCAAACACCTGCTGCCGGTGGCTTACAGGCAAAATTGGTTTTAGAAGAAGCCACCATCGACGAGCTGCAATCAGCTATGGCCAAAGGCGAACAAACAAGTACCTCAATCACCAAAATGTATCTAAAACGAATACAGGAAATTGATAAAAGTGGTCCTGCCATTAATAGTGTCATAGAAGTAAACCCCGACGCGGTAATGATTGCCGAACAATTGGATGCCGAGCGTAAAGCCGGTTTGGTAAGGGGCCCAATGCATGGCATACCAGTACTTATAAAAGATAATATTAATACCGGCGATAAAATGATGACCACTGCTGGATCGTTGGCGTTGGTAGGCAACAAGGCAATTAACGATGCCTTTATTGTGGGCATGTTGCGCAAGGCAGGTGCAGTACTTTTAGGCAAAACCAATTTAAGTGAGTTTGCCAACTTCCGGTCCGAGCGGTCAACCAGCGCATGGAGCAGCAGGGGAGGGCAAACCCGTAATCCTTATATTTTAAACCGTAATCCATCGGGGTCAAGTGCGGGTACTGGTTCGGCGGTGGCCGCAAGTTTATGCGCGGTTGGTATTGGCACCGAAACCAATGGTAGCATTGTAAGCCCGTCGTCCATTAACGGGCTGGTAGGTATAAAGCCAACTGTAGGGTTGTTAAGCCGATCGGGCATTATACCTATTTCGGCCACGCAGGATACAGCAGGGCCTATGGCACGTACAGTAAAAGATGCAGCTTATTTTTTGACCGCTCTTGCCGGGGTTGACAAAGCCGACGAGGTTACGCTACAAAGCCAGGGCAAAGCAAAAATTAGTTACACCGCTAACCTTTCAACCAATGCATTAACAGGAAAGCGTATTGGGTTTGAAAAATCGTGTTTGCGTGGCAACCCTGATGTAGTGGCATTAATTAAAAATGCGTTGGAAATTTTAAAGCAGCAAGGCGCCACCATTGTTGATGTTGAACTGGTAAAACTTACCAGGGAGCTTAGCGGATTTAGTTACAGCGTTTTACAATACGAGTTTAAAGAAGGGTTGAACAAATACCTTGCTACAGCAAATGCGCCGGTAAAAAACCTGGAGGAGATTATTGCCTTCAACTTAAAAAATGAGCCGCGGGCCATGCCTTATTTTAAACAGGAAATATTGGAAAGCAGCCAGGCAAAAGGCGATTTGTCAACCGCAGAATATAAAGAGGCAGTAGCAAAAAGTACCAGTGCAAGGGCAATGATTGATACGATGCTGGCCGAAAATAAACTGGATGCTATTTGCGCCCTAACCACCGGCCCGGGCGGTTGCATCGATCTTATTAATGGCGATTATGGTTCGGGTTTTTCGTTTTCATCGCCAGCCGCTATGGCTGGGTACCCTCATATTACCTTGCCAATGGGCAGCGTTCACAACATGCCCGTAGGTTTTTCATTTATTAGTGGTGCTTACAAAGAAGAAGAGATCATTCAATTGGCCTATGCTTTTGAGCAGGCTTGTAATGGCCGCAAAAAGCCAATGTATATTACCGGTATCATTTAATTTGGATGGGGTGCGTTTTTTGTAATAAATATTGAAGTTATCAGCTATGGTTTTTTTATGGCCTTACCTGTTGCCCGCACAACTGGCGACAGCAGGGCGGACGTAGCAATAAATGTCCGGCTGGAGGTATCTGGGCGCAGATTTATCTCAATAATATATGGCATTGCCAAACGTCAAAGTAAATAATTAAAGTAGCATGTACACAGGTTTCCGTTTAATGGCGGTCGTTATTATTGTAACGATCGCCATTCATCTTCCAGCATACTCATTTCGGCCAGGCTTCTAAAATTATCTTTCCAAAACAATACATCCCGCGAAATGCCTTCTACAACAAAACCAGCTTTTTTATAACAGTTAAACGCCGACGTATTATCGGTATACACCCCCAGGCTTATACGGTGAAGGTTTAATTGTTGAAAGCCTACTTCTAAAATAAGGCGGATAAGGGTAGTACATAATCCTTTGCCTTTATATGCATCGTGCCCCACCAACACGCGGCTAATGCGGCCCGACCTGTTTTTGCGGCTAATACTTCCTAAACTAATGTGGCCGATGGTTAGTTGCTGCGCTTCATCTACCACCTTATATACAAAAGCATCCGAATTAGCCAAATCGTTGGTTTTTTTAATGTACCATTGAAGGCTTTTGTTGGTTAGCGGAAAATTAAAAAGCGACCCGGCCCAGTTGGTAAGCATGTCTTTGGTATTAATCCATTGTATCAATTGGTCAAAATCGTTTTCGGTAAATGGTTGTAAAACCAGGGTATTGTTTTTAATTGTTTCGGGCATAATTTATTTGTGGGGCGCAAGGTACTGAACCACGCCTGTTATCTATTTTTCTTACACAAATACTTTTTAAGGTTGAACTGTATTCTATTTTCAAACAGTAATGCCCCTAACAATTAATACTTTACGCTTGCTTTTAAATTAAAATGATTTCTTATTAGTTCGTTGGTTAACATTAATGAGAGGGCTTGACCTGAAAAAACCGTAAGCGGTATACCTGCGTACTTTAACAGTATTGTCCTAAACTTTTTAACCAATACAGTATAGTACAAGCGGGGCAATAATGGGTGCTATGTAAATATTGGCGATTATTTGTTGGGCCAATACATTGTTTTACCCATAAAAGATAATGGGTTTTAAATTAATATGGCCATGCATAGAACCAAATAGTTTGAGATGTATAAGACCTTTTACGGCTGCAACAATGCCTGTGGAATTAGTTTGTTTATTACCAAAAAGCAGGTAGGGGCTATGGGTGGGCATACTGTAGACAGCGAGCCTGGTGTTGGTTTTACTTTTTTTGTTTTTTTTAAAAATAACCTACCGGGTAGTAACTTAATACTTTTTATTGCAATATTTAATTGAGTTAAACATTTGCCCACCGACTACTTATAAAAAGTATATGTAGTATTTATGTAATGATGTTAACGCAAATAACACGGTTGCGTTACTTTTACGCCAATACCTGTTATGAATTTAAAAGTACTTTCGTTTCAATTGGCCGATTTTATTGATGTAAAACAATTTAAGGTTGCATTTACAGCAAATATTCAATATGCAGATACCGACGAGCTTTTTTACCAAATAGACGAAAGTAAATTTCTGTATGTGTTTAAGTATGGCATAGTGTGCTTTGTTGGCTACAACGAAACCGAAATGACTGCTTTTTTACACCTTATTTTACCATATTGTAAAAACCCTATTGACCAGCGACTAAGCGACGAATTTGATATTGAGACCGGTGCTCCATCCATCAGGTTCAGCTATAATAAAATTTCTATTCCTACTCAGGGTACCGATATGATCAGGTTAATTATGCTAAACGTATCGCAAAGTGTAGCCCTTGACTACTTTAACCAGCAAACCAACCTGCTGTTGGAAGAAACAAATTTTCATACCCAAACATTGGAGCGCAACGGCAAAATAAACCTGAGTGGTGTAAACCTGAAAAAATACATTGGCCGAACGCTAAACATTAAAAACAAGATTGCGGGCAACCTTTACATATTTGACTCGCCAGAGGAAACCTGGGAGGACGAGATGTTGAACCGGCTTGACATCGGCCTTAAAAAAACCTTTGACCTGCAACCCCGCTTCCGTATCATTCAGGAAGGTTTGCAGATTGTAAAAGACAACCTTGAGCTGTTTAAAGACCTGCTTCAATACCGCAACAGCGTAACCCTTGAGTGGGTAATTATCATTTTAATATTGGTGGAGGTTTTGAATTTGTTTTTTGAAAAGCTCTGACATTAGTAGCTGTTAACACTTACGACCGCTGTATACCGTCTTACTAAATAAAACAGATATGGCAAGCCTGCTTGTCCTTACTGTTCTGCCTTCTATTATAACTCTAATATTTTGAAAGGCTCCATTGCTAACGGTGATTTTCCTTGTTTTTCGCTCAAAAAGAAAAACGTTAATAAAATAAACCCTTGCTTTTTTACCGTTTGGTAAAAGTGTATGCCCACCAAATTAAAAGCAACTGTATAGGTAGCCGCGCAATAGCCAGCCAAAGGATATTGCTGCCGGCCTTTTTTATTGCTACCAGCATTTGGATGTTGGCGGGAAATACAGCTATCAATAATGCAATAATGCCCCAGGCTGCAAACACCCGTGTATAAGATGGCAACAGTAATAACCCCAGTACTAACTCGGCTATGCCACTAATAAAAACCAATTGCATATGCCAGCCAAGGTATGGTGGCATAATGGCCATGTACATGCCTTGGTTAATAAAGTGATTAATGCCGGCTAGCACGTATAATGCGGCCATAAGGTAGAGCGAAAAATATTTCATTAAAATAATATAAATCAATAAAGGATTAAAGCGATACCGATAATAATGTGCTCATAAATGTAGGGGGGTTATTATTATTCTTTGATAATATACTTACCCTCGTTTAAATGTGTCGGAGCATATTTAAATACAATAATGGCATTATGACTTTTTCTTGTTAAATATAGTGTGGTTTATGAACGGCAACCGAAAATGGAAAAGGCTTTTTTAACAAGGTTTGCAAGATTATACTTTACCAGAATGGTTTTTTAGAAGCGGCATAAACAGCAATGATGCTAACTATTAATTCAACTTTATTGACATGATATTGAATCATGTAAGGAAATTTATAATACCTGTGCAACGTCTGTAATCGTAATGAATAGATGATTAAAGGATTTTTTTTGATAGAATTAAGCGTTGACTGTATCTGACTTGGAAACTGTTTTCCGCGGCGTGTTTGTTGTTTTTTTTTAGTAATAAACAAACTGGTCTATGTCATTAAGTGCAACCGGTTAACAGACAATGGTAAAGCCTTTCATTTAGAAAGTTGCTTTATTTTTTTTGTTGCCTCACTCCAACTTACTGCTTTGGAGTTATTTTTCATTAGGTCTTTGAGGCGGCTGCTAACATCTTTTTTTTTGCCATTAGGGAGTCGGTGCCTCTATTCTATAATTAAATGGCAGCCATTTTACGGAGGTCTTTAAAAACATCGGCAGCATAATTTTTTTTATACGCACCTATAAAGTATCCGCCATTATAAAATATTTTAAAGGTTACTATAAGGGTGTGAAATACTTTTATAAACCGGGTAAAATTAACCTGTAGATAATTAAAGCCCATTATCTTGGCGCTGCATAATAATACTGCTAAATCCTAAGCGTTCTACCTGCAATTTATAAAATACTGTATCCGTCCTTTTCAGTATCGCTAAGGATAATTGAACAACTAGTTTGTTGATTAAAAACCTAAACATAAAATCTGATTTACTATACCGTTGATCGTTCTTACGTTGCTTTAAAAAAATGAACAGTCAGTACGCATCTTTTAGAGGCTCTATAAATTCAGTCAGCAACTTAACATTTGAAACCGTAGATGCTTTTTGTTCAACTGATAATGTATTTGCGACGCCCGCCCGAATGATGCCAGTAGGACGGGCAACAACGATCCTTTACAAACAAGCGCTGGTACAATGGGAATTAGTTTTTGACAGCCTCTTAGCAACGTTTGGTATTTAGCGCTTGTGTTATTGTTTTTTTAGCGCATCCCTCCGTTGTTTTATCTCCCGCCAGGTGGTCACAATAATATGCTCATCGGCCAGGGCTTGTTTTAGGGCGGGGTCTATCATTGCCAGCATATCGCCTTTGCGGCTAAGGCCACTGGCAGTTATTTTTTCAAAAATGGATGAGGGATTGGTGCAATGCATGATCATCATGGTTAGGCCAGGCTTAAGCGATGCAAAGGCCTTTTTGTACTGGGCAGTTTTAAATTGCTGGAGTGCCATATCGGTTGTAGCCTCTGCCGGAATTGTCCATCCATAACTGTCGTTATGCAGATCGTCTAACACAGGCAAACCGGCCTCCCAAACCTGTGTGCCCAGTTGCCTCAGTTGCTGTAGCTGTTCACTGGTCATTTGCATTTGCTGTTGAATAAGGGCGTTATGCCCCGCAGGCAACATTACCGGGGTATTTTTTTCGATACCGAGGGCAACATACTGCGCCAAAAACCCCGCCGAAGCAAACAAAGTACCCATGTGGCTGTCAAGGTGCGTAGGCACAAAACCCATGGCGAAAGCTTTGGCAAACTGTGCATGTATTTCCGCACCCACCTCCGCTGGTGTTGCATTTACCACTACGCTTTCTACCGAAGGCCATAGGGCACCCAAAGTATCGGTTAAACCCGGCACATTGGTTTTTCCGGCAACGGGTCCCCATTTGTAATTTTCCCATTCGGAGGTAAGGGTTAAGTGTAGGCCGGCATCGGTATTGGGGTGCTGTTGCAAAAACTGAACAAACCCCGGTACCCATGGGCAGGGCATCATTACACTAACCGAATTGGCTATACCTTTTGTAAGTGCCGTAATGGCCCCATCGTTGGAGTCGAAGCTCATACCGGCGTCATCAATATGTAAAATCAATACTTTGGCCCCTTTGGCATAACCGAGGCGCTCGGCATAAGTAATATTTGGCTGACCAAAAATAGCACTTGAAATAAGCAGGCACAGGGCAGTAAGCAATCGTAGATACACGCAAAAAATATTAGGCAACTAAAGTAATTGATTGGTTACAATTTTTAGCCACAGTATTTGCAAAACCAGGCATCCGTATCGTGGTTTTCGTTGCCGCAGCAAGGGCAGGCTTTTATTTTATGTTCTTTTTTACGGGCAATCAATGTCATTTCATTTGTTACAGTTCCCTTTGGTACAGCTATAATGCGATAGCCTGTCAACATAATAAAAATTGCCCAACGGCTTTACGGGGCTCATGTTGCCATAGCAATTGGTGGTAATGGTAATAATGGCCCAATAAATACTTTCAGAAATACCGGAAAAACCGTTTAGCTGGTTTTCTGCCAAATACATTACTGAGCCTGGTATATTAATCAACAAAAGTATAATAAGCATAAAAATGGCAATTTTCATAATACTGCCGTTTATGACTTCTTTTAAAAAATTTAGTTCCTATAAAAAATGGGTGAGTTTGAACAAACTAAACACCCTGATAAGCTGCAACGACCGTAAAACCCAAAACGAATGGCTACCTGCTACCAACAAACCAACATAGATGGAAATAATTGACAACAGGTCAATAATTCCTAAAAAGCTAAAAAAACACCTCGCCGGCCTGGTAATACTTATAATGCGCAGCAAATAATCAACAGGAAAAAAAATGGTAAATACCCATTCAGGTGTGTAAAACAATTTACCATACTTTATTTGATATAAGGCAACACGGTCAGGTAATACCACCAAATTACCCGCAACTATAAAACCGGCAGCAGCTCATTAAACGCTTTACCGGCCGGGGTATTGGCGTTATAAATAACCTTGTATAGTTTGTGCTGTATTTTTTTAAAGATGTGGACATAGAAAAAAAATTTATACCGCGACTAGTACCTACGCGCTGCAGCAAACGGCGGTATGTTCAATTAAATAATGTAAAACGTTTAATGGTAGCTGCTTCCAACAGTAATCGGCTGGCAAAGTTGCTTACAGATCAATCGGTTCACCAATTTTTCCGTAAAATATTTTTACCCCGTTTTGTTGGGCCGCTGCGGTCACCCGCTCAACAGGTTCGTTCCATGCAAGTGGCGAAATCGAAAATTTGGACTAACGTATCGGTATTAATTTTTTTAATCCCAGGTCAATAGCTGCCTTTACCATTTCCACGGGCATCCTATGTATATATTTCCAGTACCCGTTGTACTGGCCACATTCCAAAATGGCTACATCAAACGGACCATATTGCTGGCCATTATTGGCAAAATGGGTATCGTACGCTATTGCCTCCCAGGTATAAGCTAAAGTTGGGTGTTTTTAGTACAAACAATAACTATAGCGAATAATTACGTTGCAGGCTACGGCCCGAAAAATAACTTGCCGGTGTGGTAATTAAAGGAATCCCAAAGGCATATTTATATTTCCGTACCAGTCTTTTTCGATTATTTGGCAGCATCAGATCGCCATTTTTAAAGGTGGCCTCTATACCGCTAAGACTGTCGCCTGTTGCCTTTGCACCAAATGCAGGTTGCGACGCAAACCAAAAAGAATACGCTATAACCAAAACAAACAAACTAATGAAAATTAGCATTGAAATAATTTGGGTTAAAGTTACAGGGTGCTTTACTTATAATGGCGGGGTTAAAAGCCATACGGTATTATAGTTACCCTTTGCAAGGCAATTATAAACCCCTTTAACATGCCCAACAGGTATTAACACGCTGGCTTGCAAAATAATCCGGCCTATGTAGTAATTATAACAAATCACTTGTTGCATCGTCAGCCAATATTATTTCTGTTTTAATTATTGTTGCTGTGTACCTGCACCACGTCAACTTTTCAACATTTATAGAATCGGAATCAATAATACTTTTTCTTTGCAGATAAATGGGTTTGTTTATTGCATCATTAAACTCTGGTAGTAATGGTAATTGCTACTATGTAGGCAACCGACAGGAGGCTGTATTGGTTGACGTGGGTATATCGTGCAGGGAGGTAGAAACACGGTTATTAAGGCTCGGACTTTCCATAAGTAGTATTAAGGCCATATTTATAAGCCACGAACATTCTGACCACATTCGGGGATTGAGTATTTTATCGCAAAAACACCAGTTACCAGTTTATATCACCCCAAAAACGTTGCTTAATGGGCGTATCGCATTGGAGGCCCCGCTGGTATTTGATTTTTCGGCGTCCGAAAGCATTTCTATTGGCGCCCTTACTATTACTTCCTTTTCAAAAGCGCACGATGCTGCCGATCCTTATAGCTTTGTAATTGATGAAGGCGATACAAGAGTAGGGGTGTTTACTGATATTGGGCGGCCTTGCAGGCAATTAAAAGCCATGTTCAACACCTGCACTGCTGCGTTTTTAGAAGCAAATTATGATGAAGAGCTGTTACGAAATGGCAATTACCCAAACCATTTAAAGGCCCGTATAAGCGGAGGCCGCGGCCACCTCAGTAATCTACAGGCTCTTGAGCTTTTTATTAAACACCGGGGCAAACATTTAAACCATTTAATTTTATCGCACTTATCTCAAAACAACAATTGCCCACAGTTGGTATACAACCTCTTTAACGGGCATGCAAACAACGTGTTGGTTACGATAGCTCCGCGGCATTGCGAAACTTCTCTTTTTCAGGTTTGCACAAAAATTCATCCTGCTTTGGCAAAAAGGGCAATTCGACCTTCACAATTATCGTTCGCATTTGGGTAACACACTTTTGGTTTTGGTGTTTTTAAAAAAATAAGAAACTTTAAACTGTAAACAGGCTGCCCAAATACTGTAGTGATAATAAAGAAGGAAAATTTTGGTGTCAGTTTTTTATTTCGGTATCTGTAAACACGAAAGCGCTTATCAAACCTAAAGTCCATTTCAACATATATACAGCTATAATTGGTTATAATTTTACCCAAATCACAACCACAGGGTTAACAAGTAAATAAAAATGCAGCCATTAAGGACTGCATTTTTATTATATAGACATAAATACTACGTTTTAGGAGTAACTACTGCATCAATAACGTGAATAACACCGTTGCTCGAAACAGCATCGGCTGCAGTTACAGTTGCACCCTCAATCGTTACTTTACCGTCTTTAACTGAAACGGTTAATTCTTCGCCCTGTACGGTTTTTAACTTTTGACCATCTACTAAGTCAGCAGCTTTAAACACGCCCGATACCACGTGGTAAGTTAAGATAGAAGTCAATTTGGGTTTACTTTCTGGCTGCAACAATTTTTCGACACTACCTGACGGTAATTTTTCAAAGGCCGCGTTAGTCGGGGCAAACACGGTAAAAGGACCTGCGCCGCTTAATGTTTCGGCTAAACCAGCAGCTTTTATAGCAGCAACCAATGTGGTATGCTCGTTTGAAGCGGCAGCGTTTTCAACTATGTTTTTGGAAGCCAACATGTTGGCACCACCTACCATTACACCAGTTTCTTCGGGAGCCATTGGTGTTTCGGCAACAACAGGGGTACTGTCAGTAGTTGCGTCTTTGGCAGTACCGTCGCCGCAGGCAATAAAACTAAAAGAAGTAATGGAGGCTGCCACAAGCAGGGTTAAATACTTTTTTTTCATAAATTTTTGTTTTAGTGTGATTTTCAACCAATAACGAACTACGAGTTAAATTGGTTCGGTTAAATATGAATCCATTATTAAAAAAAATGTGCCGCGACGCAAAAAACATTTAAAAGGCCTGGAAAAACTGTTTAAAAACAGGTAGTGAATTAAATGTTAACGTAATAAAAACCTGGTTAGATAATGCGGGGCTAATAATAAAATGAGCTGTTATATAATCATAGCGCAAAACTTCGCCTGGGCCCGCCGGCGGCAAATACTGCCTGCATGCGACTATTTTGGCCGTTGCTAAACATGTACATACAAGCATCGTCGGTATAGTCCATGTAATTCATAGTCATTTCTGTAGGATTTCCCGTGCAGGTGCTTTTACTGGGATATGCAGGGCATCCATAATTGGCTGTGTTGGCCTGTGGTGTATCATTTACCAAGTCGGTGCCGCAAATGGCATCGCCCCAAATATGACGTAGGTTTAACCAATGGCCCACTTCGTGGGTGGCTGTGCGCCCTTTGTTAAATGGCGATACAACATTGCCCAACCTGCCAAAGGCGTTATACAAAATTACTACGCCGTCGGTAGCAAGGCTACCCCCCGGAAATTGGGCGTACCCCAATATTCCACCGCCCATATTACACGACCACATATTTAAAGTGGTAGACGGACTGGTAGGGTCAATGCCACCCGATTTACTTTTTTTCATAGCATCATTGGTTGACCAACTTGTTTTTTTGGTTGCTTTGCGCACAACACCACTTAATACAAACCTAATACCCACGTTGGCCTGCACAGGTAAAAATTCAGCCGGTATTAAATCACGGTCGGCGTTGGTGTTATTGAAGTCTTCGTTCAAAACATCAATTTGCGACTGTATTTGGGTGGAACTGATGTTTTCACCGGTGTTGCGAAACAATACATTTACAATTACAGGTATTTCAATAACCCCGTTTACCAGCCGATACTTGTCGGGGCTTTTAATAAGCTTATTGGTAAAGTCTTCAATTTGCTGCATTTTTTGCTTTAGGCCGGGGTCGGCTGCCAGTTGTGTTTCAAGTACCTCTGTTGAGGCGCAACTACGTTGGCGTGTCATGGACTGCGTTTCCAATTGTTCGGTTGTAGGCTTTCTGACATCTTTTTTATTACAGGCCAAAACCAGTACAAACATTGCAAGAAGGAGCGGTGTTTTCATTTTCATATATTATAGATTTTAAATATCAATTTAGATTAAATTCAGGCAAGTAATAACGAAATGTTAAATTAAATTTATTTAATCTTTTTTTAACATTGTTATCGCCTGAATAGCTGGCAAGTAAGCCCATTGTTGTTAGCAATGGGCTTATGTGAAGTAATGTTTAAAATGTAGAGTCAGAATTCCGTGCCGATAGATTGAAATACTTACGGCTTTCAAAATGAAAAAGCTGCAAAAAGCGCTTCAGAATTTCGAAACAACAGAATAATGCCCGCCCGGCTAACGCCGGCAAGACGGGCGGGCATATCGAAAAAAAAAGAATAATTGCCGCTATTTGGTAACCTTATTGCTAAATATAAAATCATGATAAAAAAGGCAGCATAAAATTACCAAGGGTATAAGTGTGCAACCTCTGCGGTCATAGAGGCTGGCTGCAACGGCTGTTGAAAAAAGCTATAAAGCCCGGTTTCAATTAGCACCAGATTGCAGATAGTCATTAAAAAAAGATATAATGACTAGTACAAAAAATGATTGAGCCGCATTTTAGTTTGCGACGGATAAGGTGTTTTGAAAGTACAATACCAATATTGTAAGTAAGAAAGGAATACTGCTAAAGCTGATGTACAATTTAAAGCAAGCACATAAAATATATACCTTAATAAAATAATTTGTTTGATGCCCTATTTTGATTAGGCTTTTAATTCGCCTTTTTTTAATTGATCAACCGCATAATCTACCGCCCTTGCAGTAAAGGCCATATAGGTTAACGATGGGTTTTGGGTTGATGTAGAGGTCATACAAGCCCCATCGGTAACAAATACATTGGGGCAGGCATGCAGTTGGTGCCACTTATTAAGTAGCGATGTTGTAGGATCGTTACCCATTCGTACGCCACCCATTTCGTGAATATCCAGCCCCGGCGCCTGTTTGCTATCGGCGGTTTTTATATCGGTGTAACCGGCTTCGGTAAACATGGTGGTCATCTCGGCAAAAAAATCTTTAATCATTTTTTCGTCGTTATCGTCGTAGTCAATCGAAATTTTTAATTGCGGAATACCCCACTCATCTTTTTTAACCGGATCGAGGCTTACAGTGTTGGTAATTTTTGGAATGGTTTCACCCATCATACCTGCCGAAATATTCCAGGAGCCGTTGTTGGGCTCAGCCAACAAGCTTTCTTTTAATGTACTACCAACTCCACTTGTATCGGTGTAACTGCCGCGGCCGGCGTACACTCCTATAGCATATCCTCTTAAAAAGTCAGTCTCTTGTTTTTTTACGTTCCTAAACCGTGGCATATAGGCGCCGGTTGGCCTTCGTCCGTCGGTAGTACTTTCTAATAAGCCATTAAACTTTGCACTTACTTTAGCGCGGTAGTTATGAAAGGCCACATATTTACCCAGTAGACCGCTATCGTTGCCAAGCCCGTGCGGAAACCTTTTTGAAATGGAATTTAGTAAAATAAGGTTGGTGTTATAGGCGGCTGCATTTACAAAAATAACTGGCGCAAAAAACTCAATTTCTTCTTTGGTTTCGGCGTCAATTACCTTTACGCCGGTGGCCTTGCCTTTGGCCTCGTCGTATATAATGCTGTGTACTACCGAGTGTGGACGCAAGGTTAGGTTACCCGTTTTTTCAGCCCATGGTAGGGTAGAACTGTTGCTGTTAAAGTAACCGCCAAAGGGGCAACCACGCTGGCAAAGGTTGCGTTTTTGGCATTGGCCACGGCCCTGTTGCAAATGCAGTTCGGTTGGTTGGGTTAGGTGTGCACACCGGCCATAAATTACATGACGGTCGTTGTACTTATCGGCCACATGATCTTTAAAATGATTTTCTACACAGTTTAATTCATCGGCCGGCAAAAACTCGCCGTCGGGTAAAATGTCCAATCCATCTTTGTTGCCAGAGATACCCGCAAATTTTTCAACATAGCTATACCAGGGTGCAATATCGTTATAACGAATAGGCCAGTCAACCGCAAAACCATCCCTTGCAGGTCCTTCAAAGTCATATTGACTCCAGCGCTGGGTTTGCCTTGCCCACATAATCGATTTTCCACCCACCTGGTAGCCCCTAATCCAATCAAAGGGTTTTTCCTGCACGTATTCGTGCTCTTTATCTTTCACAAAAAAGTGAGTTGCATCTTCTTTAAAAGCATAGCATTTACTTATTACCGGGTTTTCTTTTGTAAGGTCGTAGGGTAGTTGCCCGCGGTGCTGAAACTCCCACGGGTTCATATTAGTGGTAGGGTAGTCCTTCAGGTGTTTTACATCGCGGCCCCTTTCAAGCACCAGGGTTTTTAAGCCCTTATCGCAAAACTCTTTGGCAGCCCAACCACCACTTATTCCCGACCCTATGACAATAGCATCGAAGATTGTATTTTGAATGTTATTTCCCATCTGCTATAATTATGCTTTTACGCTTTTAACCGGCACACAACCATGAAACCTTCCCGGTACCATTTCGTACACCCTTACCTTGGTCATGTAATATTTTGAATTGGTAAAGCCCTGTAAAATCAGTCCCTTACTTTTTTGGTAAAACTGAACTGCTGCGTTGTTTTTATCGCTACTCATGGTCACAACTTTTTCCAATATGGACTTTCGCTGGGTTTCGTTAAGCGCCGTAAAATTTTTGCTGAACGATTGTTTACACAATGCCTCAAACTCATCCATACCTTTTAAAAACTGTTGTTGTTCATCGGGCGAAAAGCAATCGTTTACCATTACTAACGAAAAAAGATGTGCATCCACCTCTTTTGCCCCCGGCGTTTCGCCACCCGGTATAATGGTGTCGGCCAGTTCGGCCATCATCAACTCGTGTTTGGCAGTAATGGGTATTTTATTGTAAACCTGCGATGGTTTACCGCCATCATTGTTTTGCATGCACGATGGGATGAGCGCAACGCCTGCCGTTACAAAAAAGCAATTTCTAATAGCTGTCCTTCTGTTCATTGTTTTGGTAATCGTTTAACTTATTATTTTTTTAGGGAGATGTACACAGCGGTTTTTTTAGCTCCTTAATTTAACCCAGGTTATGCAGGTAGTCAAAATCGTGGCGAAGGCTTTGGGTGGCATTTACTTCGTATTCTTCCTGTTCTACAAAATAATATTGCATACCTGCCTGTTTTGCCAATTGCAGTACGCCTGCAATGTCCAATTGGCCCTTGCCAAATTCGGTACTGTGCCTTTTGTCAATCAACATATCTTTTAAATGCCAAAGTGGAAAGCGCCCCGGAAACCTTGCAAAGTAATCGGCAGGCTTATTACCTGTTACTACTACCCAGCCAAGGTCAAGCTCCATATGAACCAGTTTTGGGTCAGTATTGTTCAATAAAACATCGTACAATACTTGTCCCTCGCGGGTGTCAAATTCGTAATCGTGATTGTGATAGCCGAACTTTAATCCTGCGGCCTTACATTGATCGCCGGCTATATTAAATTTTTCTGCCACCCGTTGGTAGTTATCCACCGTTTGCCCCCCGGTAGGCATTGTAGAACAAATTAGATACTGCTGCCCGGCTATGACCGCATCTTCAATGGACTTTTGCCATTGATCGTCAATATGTACATGCCCGCTTTGTAAAGTAAGACCCAAATCGTTGGTGACGGATTTAATCTCTTTTGCCGAAAGGCCGTAGTAATTACCTTTTTCACTGCGGGCAGATTCTATTTGTTTATAACCAATTTTAGCCAACATTTGCAATGTGGCCAATGCATTAATTAGCATTTCGGTACGTACACTGTATAACTGTACGCCAGCATTTTTGCTAATGTTTTTTTGAGCTGAATTTGCAAGTATGGGACTTGCAATCGTTCCTATTGTTGCTAAACCTGTTTGATGAAGGAACTTCCTTCTGGAATACATAAGGGTTTTGTTTTAAGAAAGTTGAAGATACTATCAATATGGGTAGTATTTACACGGCTGTTATTTAAAAGGGCAACCTAAAATCAATATTGGATAAATAAATACTGCCAAAGGTAGCCCCTATAAATTTTTCCCATTCCTGTTAGCATTTTACTACCACCGGGTCATACTTTAAGTTTAAATAATTTTTGGCATCAATTTTTTTTTTTTTGGCAGGAAGTGAGCCTTGAAAATATTTATAAGTTCAGTGATTAACAATTGGGCCGATGGTTATTTACCGATAATGGAGGGCATTTTATGTTAAGTGATTTTCACAATTCGTATGTAAGCACTAAAACTTGATGTCCCTATCTTTGACATCATTTATGAAATAAGGTTGGTCTTCAACCTTTTATATTTAATAATCAAAATTATTTACAAATGAAATTCACAAACCTATTGTTTTTATTAATGGTTTCAATATTTGCAGTATCGTGCGCCGGCAAAAAAAAGTTAGCTGCAGCCCAGGTTAAATTTGACGAATTAAATACTTTCTATATTTCAACCCAAAAAGACCTTGAAAAGTGTAAAGCAGAAGCAGAGGAAGCTGCCCGCCGCCGGTCGCAATTGCTAAATGATATTGATGCATTAAATAAGCAGATAGCCTTTTTGAAAGAAAATAATAACACTTTTGTAAGCCAGCTAAAAGATTTGTCGGTAATATCCAGTACCCAGGCAGAAAGTATTAAGAAAAGCCTTGACAATATAGGTTCTAAAGATTCATACATTCAAGACCTGCAAAGAGCAATGTCGCGTAAAGATTCGCTGAACATGGCACTGGTAATGAACCTTAAGAGTGCTTTAAGCGATATAAACGACACCGATATTGAAATAAAGGTTGAAAAAAGTGCGGTGTACATTTCTATCTCCGACAAATTGCTGTTTAAAAGCGGCAGTTATGATGTAACCGACCAGGCTAAGGTGGTATTGGGGAAAGTAGCGCAGGTGTTAAACAGCAAACCCGAAATTGAATTTTTGGTAGAGGGACACACCGATAATGTGCCCATTAAAAACAATTTTATACTCGATAATTGGGATTTAAGCGCCAGGCGGGCAACTTCAGTTGTAAGGATCCTTCAAAATCAATACAACATTAATCCAAAACGTATGACCGCCGGTGGCCGTTCAGAGTATGTGCCTTTAATGGACAATGCCACTATTGACGGAAAGGCAGCCAATCGTCGCACCCGTATTGTTATTTTACCTCAACTTGACCAGTTTTTTAAATTATTGGAGACGCCGCAATAGCTTTGCAAATCAAATATTAACAACAATGCCTTTCTCATTTGGGAAAGGCATTGTTGTTTTGCAACTCATGATCCTGTACTACTTTTTAGTTCGTTTAGCCCTTTCGTATTGGTTGGGCCATATTACATCCTGCTGCAATTGGTAGGCTGCCCTCAACATAAAATATGGGTCGCGTAAAAGTTCCCTTGCCATAAAAACCATATCGGCCTGTTCTTTTTCAATAATGTCGTTGGCTTGCGCAGGGTCTACAATTATTCCTACAGCGCCTGTACGTATGCCGGTCTTCTTTTTTATTATTTCGGCAAACGGTAGCTGGTAATTGGGGCCGGGTTGTATTTGTTGGTTAACATCCAAGCCGCCAGTGCTACAATCAATAAGGTCGATGCCTATATTTTTCATGATGTCACATAGCTTTATTGAATCATCAAGGTTCCAACCACCTTGCACCCAATCGGTAGCTGATATGCGAAGAAACAAGGGTAGGTGCGGCGGCCAGTTGGCCTGTATTGCGTCAGTTACCTGTAAAAGAAAACGTATCCTGTTTTCAAAATTTCCCCCGTATTGGTCGGCGCGCAGGTTACTTAATGGCGACAGAAACTCATGCAAAAGGTAGCCATGTGCACCATGAATTTCAATTACTTCAAAGCCGGCTTCAACAGCACGCTTTGTTGCAGAAGCAAAATCGTCGATCACTTTTTGTATATCTGCTATCGTCATTTCCAACGGAACATCGTAAGTGGTGGAAAAAGCAATAGGGCTGGGGCCTACGGTTTTCCAGCCGCCCTGGTCGGGCAAAATCAGGGCACCACCTTTCCAGGGTGGCTGGTGGCTGGCCTTGCGCCCTGCATGGGCTAGTTGCGTACCCGGTACGGCTCCCTGTGCTTTTATAAAACTGGTTATTTTTTGCAGAAACGAAATGTGGTCATCTTTCCATATACCAAGGTCGTGTGGCGATATGCGGCCCTCGGGCGATACTGATGTTGCTTCCGTAAATACACAGGCCGCTCCGCCAACAGCACGGCTGCCCAGGTGTACAAGGTGCCAGTCGTTGGCAAAGCCATCAATACTTGAGTATTGGCACATGGGCGATACTCCCAGCCGGTTTTTAAAAGTGATATTTTTTATAGTAAGCGGACTAAATAGCGTAGGCATTTATATTTTTTTTGGTTATGAGATAGATGAGGCTTAAAGTTACCGGTTGCAAAATTGTACCAACATGGTAAATGGATAACATTACCGTTACAATTGGTTACCTATTGATTAAAAGTTGATATGATGTGCATCCTTACTTCTTCTTCTTGTTTTTAAAGTGTACAGTTGACGGTGCATATGTTGGTTATAATGGTACTAAGTTTATAGTATGCGTAACCTTACTCCTTCTTCTTTTTAATGTTTAAAGTTGACGATACATATTATGTTGATACCGGTATTTTTATCACGATTTTTTTAACCTTTACAGGTGCAAAATCGTACACTTCGGGTTGGTGTATATCGGTAGGAAAAAAGATGATAAACATGCCTGCCTGTAATTTTATATACGACAACCCGGCCAAAAAAATAACCACGTCACTGTTGGCATCGTATTTTTTAAGTTTAGGCTGGTCTTGCAGTGGTGCATAACCAAACACTTCTTCGCCGGTTATGAGGTATTGAATATCAATGTATTTTTTGTGCGCCTCGTGCTCGCAAAGGTCTTTGGGTTTTGTGTAATATTCGTTTATACCGGCAAACATACCAACCTTGTTTATATTGTATTTGCCCGTAGCCTGTTGTAGCAGGTTGTTTGTTGCCAGGTAGTCAAATGCCTGGTCAAAACCGGGGTACAGGCTGCGGTATAATGCCGCATTTTTTAAAGTGTCAACAATCATAATGTCTGTATTAAGTTCTATAAATCTATTAATTATCTTTAAGGGTTTTAAAAACTAAACATGACTAAGCAGGAACAGTTTATGGCTGAGGCCATTGCCTTATCGCAACATGCTGTTGACAGTAACACCGGTGGACCATTTGGTTGCGTAGTGGTAAAAAATGGTGAGATTATTGGAAAAGGTCAAAACAGGGTAACCAGCAATAACGACCCAACTGCCCATGCAGAGGTGGAGGCTATCAGGGATGCGTGTAAAAACATACAATCGTTTGACCTGCACAACTGCGAAATTTATACCAGTTGCGAACCCTGCCCTATGTGCCTCGGCGCCATTTATTGGGCAAGGCCTAAAATAGTATATTATGGCAATACGCATAACGATGCAGCCAGTATAGGATTTGACGATAGCATGATTTACGGGCAGGTAAGCAAGCCTATAAATGAACGCAGTATACCTATGGAAAACCTGTTACGTAGCGAGGCATTTAACGTATTTAAAGCGTGGGAAAATAAGGAAAATAGAAAACCATATTAAAGCATATGACCGTAGAAGCTATTGTGCAGCAATTAAACATGCAGCCACACCCCGAAGGTGGTTTTTATAAAGAGACTTATAGAAGCGCTTTGGCGGTTGCAGGCCAGCAGGTTGTAAATACGTTTGGTGAAGAAAGAAAGGCCTCTACCGCCATTTATTTTTTGCTTACCGGTGACCTTTTTTCAGCTTTTCATAAAATTAAAAGTGATGAAGTGTGGCATTTTTATACCGGCGATGCGGTGGATATTTATGTATTAAACAACCATGGGCTTAAAATAATAAAATTGGGTAGCGATTTAGCACAAGGACAGGTTTTTCAGGCAGTGGTAAAGGCGAACGATTGGTTTGCCTCAAAATGTACTAATTGCCATGGCTTTTCGCTGGTGGGTTGCACTGTGGCGCCGGGGTTTGATTTTACCGATTTTGAACTTGCGAAAGCCCGTGATTTGACACGCGATTTTCCAAAGTATGAGGCGGTGATTAAAAGCCTTTGCAGGCAGTAATGATTGAAAGAAAGTTAAATATGGCTTAGGTTTTTTTTAGTACAATAGAACGACCTATACAAACGCAAACAGAAGCAACATATAGCTTTAACCACTGATTAATTGGCTGTGGAAAACCACCATAATCGTTACAAAACATTTACCAGCTTCCTAACCCGCCCCGGCGATGGCAGCGAATTTTAAATTTGTTTGCGGTAACTAAAGTTGAATGAAAAACCAATGTAGCTGAAAACAACTAAAAGCAATTTGAAAATGACTGCGTTTGTTTTTCCCCTCGTGTTGTTATAATTTTTAATAAAGTACACAATTCTATTTACTTCCGTAAACCCAACATTACTTTAAATTTAATACTTGCCGCATAATGCAATTCAGTATCAAGAGCCAATTGTTTACAACCTTTTTGCTTTGCCCATTCTTAGCTAAAGCTGAGTAATTTTTTTGCTGTTTCGTTTTTTCTATAATTCTCCTTTACATACAATACTATAATACATGCAGTGGGTAAAGTGTCAGAACCCTCCACATACCTGGTACGAAGTTTTAAATGAATAAACCCACTATAACTGTCATGATCTTTTACTAAAAAACAACTTTCGTGCGCTGAAGTTAAAATTGATCTACATTTTTCAAATTCTTCATCATGATAGTAATCAGTTCTGAACCTTTAAATCAGTACGGTTAAAGGCTATAGATTATCATTTTAAATTGTTTCAATAGTCATTTCTTCTAATGATTATTATCTATCTGGTAAGCTGAATGCTAAATATAAAATCATGATAAAAAAGGCTAAATAAAATTACCCATGGTATAAGTGTGCGACCTCTATGGTCATACAGGCAGGCTGCCACAACGGCTGTAAAAAGCTAGAACGCCCGGTTTCAAAATATTAGCACCAGATTGCGGATAGTCATTTTTCCTCTTTAATATTTTGATTGCAAAACTGGACGTATGATTTGTCAAATATTAATTTTTTGTCATTTTCCATGCCCAATACATTATGGTTTGCAGCAGTAGCAACCAATAATAAACTAAACGTAAACGTGGCAATAGAAACTCTGACCTAAATGTTGTGATGTGCCTTTTTATAATAATAACTAATGTTATGGTTGGCGGAAAAGGTGTATGAAAAGATACCCAAAAACGCAAATGGCCAGCAGGGCCAGTGCCGCAACAATACTCCAAAGTTGTTGGCTTACCTGTTTTTTTGGCTTTCTATTTTTTTTACCTGCCAGTTGTTGGTGAAGGTTTTTGTTGAGCTGGGAAATGTAGGTATCTACATTTTTTGTATCGCTAAATTCAGCAAGACCTTCCACAGCATCGTTTACAAAATTAGAATCTATCGATTTTTTTTCGAGTGCGTGCTGTTCGGCGGGTGTAAGATCGTTGGCAATATACCGCAGCAGGTCGTCGTTGCCGGGCACCTCCTCCTCAGTGTTTAATATGTCGTTATAAATAGCCATTCACTTGTTTCATTTTTTTATCAACAAAAACTTTAAGGTTACGCTTTCCATTTTGTATAAAACTTTTTACCTGTAAAATAGTAAATCCTGTAATGGAAGTAATTTGCTGATACGATTTTTGTTGAAGATAGAATAAAGTTAAACATTGTTTTTGCTCGGTATTCAGCAATTGCAGCCCTTCCTCTATAAGGCTTAGGGTGAGGTCTTTCTGATAATATTCCTGCAATTTTTCGCCGGTAAGTTCGTCGGCAACCATAGCCTCGTCAATTGCCATGGTTGCGCGGTTTCTATTATCGCGAAGGCGCATCAGGCAATGGTTTTTGGAAACCATATATATCCAGCTTTTAAAATAGGTGACCTTATATTTATTTATTTCGGCAATAGCCTTCATAAATATTTGTTGAACACCATCCTTTGCATCTTCTTCGTTTTTAAAATATTTCATACACACGCCCAATAGTAATAGTGTGTACCTGCTAAATAAAATACCTAACCATTCGTTATTGCCATCGGTGTAAAACCTGGCAAGCAGTTCCTTATCTTCGATATCATTAAATTGTTCTTTATCCACTCAGTAAAGGTTCAATTTTTTATATGATTCCAATTGTATCATAATCCATAAAAACTGCTAAAAATATGTCGTTCATTATTTGTACTGTTGCCATCTGCCCTATGCGTAAAGAGCCTGCCCACCGCAGCGAGCAAGTTAGCCAGTTACTGTTTGGCGATGTGGCCCAGGTAATTGAAACAACAGGCGATTTTGTATTTGTAAAGCATACGTTTGACGATTATAACGGCTGGTGCCAGCAAAACCAGCTAACACCTTATAACTACAATGCAAAAGGACAGGGAACCGAAATTTTTACTGGCGCATTTTTAAACGCAATTACTATAAATGATAACCAAATGATGTTGCCCTTTGGTTGTAATGTGCGGCCTTTTTTAAATACAAAGGCAACTATACCGCCGTATACAATAACCTATGCCAATAGTTTATTTGAAAGACCTGAACAGGAAACTTTTGGCGAAATGCTTTATCGGGTTTCGCTTACTTATATAAATACTGCGTATTTATGGGGAGGCCGCTCGGTGTTTGGTATTGATTGTAGCGGTTTTACACAAGCCGTTTATCGGTTTGGAGGTATACGCTTACTTCGCGATGCACATGAGCAGGCTACACAGGGGCAGGCAGTTGGTTTTTTAGAAGAAGTGCAATGTGGTGACCTTGCTTTTTTTGATAATGCTGAGGGAAAAATAACCCACGTTGGATTGCTATTAGACAAGCAAACCATCATTCATGCTTCGGGCAGGGTTAGGATAGATGCTATTGACCATTATGGTATTGTAAACGCCGACAATGGTACCCGAACCCATCAATTGCGGCTTATAAAAAGGCTGTTATAATTACAACGGACCATTGGCCATTTTGCCTGGGGTAATGTGTTTAGCAGGTGGCTTTTCGGGGTTGTTTTCCTTATCAAAAAACAACATTTTAATAGATATCAGCAAAAGGGTAATGGCAAATATTCTTTTTAATTTTTCGTCGCTAAAGGAGGTGGTGGCCAGCTTGCTGCCAAAAAAGCCCCCAATAACAAAACTTAACGAAACCAGTAAAACGTATTGGATGTTAACATAACCCTGTTTGTAATATTGCATTACGGCCAAAATGCCAATAGGCAATAATAAAATACCAAGGCTGGTGCCCTGTGCCTGTTTTTGGCTAAATCCCAAAAAATAAATAAGTGCCGGCACTATAATAATGCCACCGCCCACGCCTACCAAACCACTTAACATACCTGCTGCTAAACCAATAAGAATAAGTATGATGATGGTTTGGATAGACATGATGATGCAACATTTTATCGTTGAGGCAATAATTTCATGGTAGGGTCTTCTTCGTCAATAAATTCCTTTTTATAATAATCGATTGCTTCCTGTACAATACGAAGTGCCGTACTTTTATCCTGGAATTCTTCTACCAGCACCGACTTATTTTCAAGTCTTTTGTATTCTTCAAAAAAGTGGCGTATTTCTTCAAAAAAGTGTTTGGGCAACTCCTCAATATTGTTAATGTAATTAATGGAAGGATCGTGTGCCGATACTGCAATAATCTTATCGTCGGCATCGCCACCATCTACCATTTGCATTACACCAATAACCTTGGCCGTTACCAGGCACATAGGTACAATACTCAGGCTTGATATAACCAGTATATCAAGCGGATCTTTATCATCGCCATAGGTTTGTGGTATAAAGCCATAATTGGTAGGGTAGTAAAACGATGAGTAAATTACCCTGTCTAACTTCATTAAACCGCTGGGTTTATCTATCTCGTACTTAGCCCTTGAACCCTGTGGTATTTCAATAACGGCATTTACTATACGCGGGGCAAGCTCGCCATACGATACGCCATGCCATGGATGTAATACGTTGGTCAGTTTTTTTCGATTCATAACTAATTTTTTTGCTTATCAACGTTAATGTCAATAAGGTATTGTTTAAATATTGGAAAAATGTATTGTACGAAAGTTAGTTATTGCCAGTGAAGGTATAGGTAAAATCTACTTTCCACTCGCCGTTGTATTTTACTACTTTAAGCTTTTGCGGACGGTTTATGTACGAGTTGCTATAGTTGATCACCAGTACACTATCGGCCACTACGTCCATTATCTGCAAAATAGTAATGGAGGCTTCACTATAGCCATTTTTATCTTTTTCAGAATATTGGTTATAGTCTCTGCTTACCTTGTCAAACCAATAATTATTGTCTTCGGTAAGCAACATATATTTTTTTGCGGTAGTAAATTTCCCTTTTAAACTAAAATTAATGAAATCTCTGCCTGCGTCCAACCCGTTTGTTGGTGTATGATATTCATCGTCATCGCTGCCACAACTGGTTAAAAACATACATGCAAAAAATAACGGGATCAGTTTTTTCATTGTCTGGAAATTGGGCAATAATTTTGTTTCAAAACCAAAAGTGGTTTAGCCCGGCGAAAATACTATTATAGTTTTATAAACCTTATGTCAAAAAAAAAGACCTTGTTGTAAGGTCTTAGGTGTAAAAAATGATAAGTTGTTAATGGCGTTGGCGTGTCTCGTGGTGGAACACCGGTTCCTGCTCCTTGTCTTTTTCGTACGCCCTTATGATGGCTTTTACCAACCGGTGCCTTACCACATCTTCTTCATCAAGTTCAATGTGGGATATACCATCAATATTTTTTAAAATACGACTGGCTTTCTCTAACCCGCTGCGCTGGTTTTTAGGCAGGTCAACCTGTGTTGGGTCTCCGGTAATAATGGCTTTAGCATTAGCACCTATCCTTGTTAAAAACATTTTCAATTGCAGGTCGTTGGTATTTTGCGCTTCATCTAAAATAATAAAGGCATGGTCAAGGGTACGTCCGCGCATGTAGGCCAGGGGCGCAATTTCAATGGTGCGTGTGCTCATATAATACCCTAGCTTGTCGGCAGGTATCATATCGTCCAATGCATCGTATAACGGGCGCAGGTATGGATCTATTTTTTCTTTAAGATCGCCGGGCAAAAAGCCAAGATTTTCGCCAGCTTCAACTGCCGGCCGGGTAAGAATGATTTTTTTAACCACCTTGTTTTTTAGCGCCCGTACTGCCAATGCCACAGCAGTGTAGGTTTTACCTGTACCGGCGGGGCCAATGGCAAATACAATATCGTTTACATCGGCCGCCGTTACCATCCGTTTTTGATTAGCGGTCCTTGCTCTTACGCTTTTACCGTTGGGGCCAAATACCAATATTTCGTTAGGGTTACGGTCAACAAAATTGTCAATCACTTCGGCATCGTCGCCACCCAGTATCTGTTCAAAATAATTTTGGCTTAGGTGGCCATTACGTTCAAGATACTGTACAATAAGGGTAATCTTTTCTTTTGCATTTTCAATTTGTTCCGGGGCTCCACTTAATTTTATTTGTGTGCCACGACTTAAAATTTTTAGCAGGGGAAACTTCTTTTTCAACAAGTCTAATTTTCCGTTGTTTACTCCAAAAAATTCAATGGGATTAACGGATTCCAGGTTAATGATTGTTTCTGTCAATGAGTATGTTTTTAAGTTATCAATATGGCACCTTCGCGTGTCGGGGTTACCTGGTTACGCCTTTTTTGTTGTGTTATAAATGTAGCATAGCACCTGTAAAAACTGCACTTTTATTATACACATTTTGTGGATTTGTTTTTTTGATAACAAGACAACTATAGTAAGGTTGCCGCTTTTGCATGAAAGATTATATAATCATGGTTTTGGGGTTCATAAGGCTGAAAATTTTCCGAACTGTAGCTAGGGTGTATAGCTAATTTTTAAATAAGAGAATAACGCCGTATACCCGCATTGTTGCTGCGTTTAAACTTTTGCGCTTTTAAAAGTATTACCATTTGTAGTTTATTTTTAAGTAAGGTTTATAAAAAAACGGTTTTATAAAAGCAATTGTGTATAAGTTATACCCGGCGTGTTTAACTGTTTATCAATGTTTTATAAAGATGGATGCATCACCAACGAACAATCAGCTTTAGGTTCAATAACCGGGGAGTAAGCCTGTTGGGCAGGGTAAAGGTGTTATTGGCAAAATCTTTTAACAGCAGGTAGCTGATGGTATTGGGCCTGTCAATGAGGTTAAATATTTCCAACGTGGCCCAAATATTTTCAAGCCCCATAAAAGGGTTGTGGCTACGGCGTTTAGACCGGTCACTATCTAACAGCAAAGCACTTAAGCCCAAATCAACCCGTATGTAGGGGTCAATAGTAAGCGCATTGCGGTAACGCACACTGTTGGGTATGTTGTAGGGTAAATTGCTGCCGTACAACGTGTTAAGAAAAACTTTGATGTTTTTGTTGGTACTGAGGTAATCCTGAAAAAACATACCAAAAGTGATCATCCGGTCAGTAGGCCTGCGTACATATCCAACATTTACCAGGCTACTGTCAATTGGTACGTTGCGGTCGTTAAGGGTATATTTAAAATAACTATCGTTTTGCAGGTCTTCTTTGGTGCGCATAAGGCCAATGCTTACCCAGCTTTCAGCGTCCTTTACCAATTCGCCAAAAAAGCGCATTTCAATACCGGCCGCATAAGCTTTTGCATTGTTTTCGCCACTGTAGCGTAAGCGCACATTGTCAATATCGTACGGTACTACATCGGTCATGTTTTTATAATACACCTCGGTAGTTACACGTGCTGGGCGATCGAGCCATCTAAAACTATAATCGAAACCGCCACTAACCTGCAGGCTTTTTTGTGCTTTTAAATCGCGGTTAATGGTACCGTTATAGCGCCGTAACTCGCGATAAAAAGGAGGTTGGTTGTATGCGCCACCCGCCATTTTAAATATGATGTCTTTTTTCCACCGCCTTGGCTTAAAGGACAGGCCCACCCTTGGCGAAACCAGCAACTCATTATTAAGGGTGTTATAATTGTATCGTACACCCAATTGAAGGGTAACATCGCTGCTATCTCTAAACTGTATGTTATCCTGTACATAGCCGCTGAACCGGTCGATGGTAAGCTGAGCGTTGGCCTTTAACACATTATTTAATTCCAAAACATTGGGCGAGTAGGGCAGGGAATAGCCAACAGAGTCGTTAAACTGCCACTCGTTTAACCGGTCGTTTACCGTTTGCCGCTCTATACTATTGCCAAACTGTACAAAGTGTTTGCCTTTGTTCAACTCGCCTTTTACCGAGGCGTTTACTACATTAATATTTAATTTATTGCGGCTGTAAGTTTGATAAACCCCGGCGCCCAACACATTTACTATCGAACCAAAATCGGCACTGCTGCGGTCAAAATTTCGCTCGCCAAAAACGTAAAAGGCAGTAATGTCAATATTTTCCACCTCGTCATTTTCAAAACGGCTGAGCATGGCTTTTAGCGATAGATTTTTGGTGGCCTGGTAGGTTGCCGACAGGCCGAGCATGTTGGTGCTGTACTTATCCCGCTCCTGGCCTTCATAATCAATATCTACCCCAAGGTTGGCTGTAAGTACCGGCGAAAATACCGAAGCGGTAAGTCGCCCACTTTCAGGAAACAGGGTGAATTTTGTTTGCGAGAGGTTGCCGAGGGCTTCCATTAACCATTTTTTGTGAGGCCGCCAGGTAATCAATGCCTGCATATCGGCCGAGGAGGGAACGTAATTGCCCGTGGTTTCCTGGCTGCTAACGAGGTTGCGGTTGCTGCGGTTGCGAAACCCCAAAACGTACGTAACCTGTTTATTGTTGCTGATACCCTCCAGGTGAAGCCCTTGCTCCAACAAACCAACATAGGCCGAACCCGACGATTTGGTGGGTTTATTATAAGTCACATCCAGCACACTACTCATTTTATCGCCATACCGTGCCTGGAAACCGCCATTATAAAATTTAACCCCACTGGTCATTTCAGGGTTTATAAAACTTAATCCTTCCTGCTGGCCGCTGCGCACCAGGTAGGGGCGGTACACCTCAAAGTCGTTTACATAAATCAGGTTTTCGTCGTAACTGCCGCCCCGCACATTGTACTGGCTGGTAAGCTCGTTGTTGCTGCCTACAAATACTTTTATCAGGCTTTCAATATTGCCCAGTGGCGAGGGGTTAAGCAGTGCCTGTTTTGCGTTTATGTTTACCAGCCCTGTTTCGCGGCGGCTACGGTTGTCGGTTACCGTTACATTTTGCAACACGTTGGCCTTTTGTTCCAATACAATGTTAATGGTTTCGTTTTCGCCCTCGGCCAGCAGTAAATTGTATTGCAGCTCTTTAAATCCGGTGCTTGTAAATACCAGTGCAAAGGCCCGGCCGGAAGCAACGGTCAGTTCAAAACGGCCTGAGTCATTGGTTACAGTACCCCGTTCCCGACCCAGTATAGTAACGCTGATTTTTGCAAGGGGAACATTGTTTTCGTCTGAAACCAGCCCTGAAACGGTAGCTTGTTTTTTTTGAGCAAAGGTGCCATTACTTATAAGTAATAGCAGTAAAAAAAGCGATTTTATAGGTTTCATTAAAATTTTCGACGGTTAACACTCATACACTAACACGGTTTGCTACAGGGCTTGCAATAATTATACGTTGGACCCTAAAAGTCATAATAAAAAATCTAAATAAAGATATAAAAGTACAAGTTAACAAATAAAATTTCAGGCCCGCCGTTGGCGGAATTTGTGCTGCCTAAGTAAAGGTAAAATGTAGCCGTCGTGCTGAACCTAAACCTGACGGTGATGGGCAGCAGATGTTTCAATGTGCAGCATTAACTTTTTGCTATATATTGTTGCTTGCGGATTTCAATCCGGATTATATTGAAATTCCGCTTTCATCGCTATAGTGTCTACTGATATATGAATTACATCTCTACCTTTATTTTTCGACCCGGTAAAAAAGTAGCCATTCTTGTATCGATACCACAATCCCTTTTTGTTATCAATACAAAGCTGCTGACTTTCTATAATGCCATTGTCACTATATATTGAGGAATTAAAGAATTTTGATTTGAGAACGGATAATTCGAGATCTGCCTTTGACCTTTGAGCGAGTTTCAGTTCTAAAAGTTTCACATAGTCTTGCTCCATGTCCTTTTATTCATCATTTATCACTTTTGCTGTAGTTGGAATTTTTACATCTGCGACTTCTTGAAATACATTTTTATTGCTTTTTATGCAAGACACAATGAGAGAAGTTGTCAATATGCATATTAAATATTTGATTAGACTGGTCATGGTTTTTATTGGCGTATAATGGCAAAAGGCTTTTGGGTTTGTTGGCATTCTGCGGATCGTTAGCAAACGCAGAAGCTTAATACCTTAGCAAAGATGAGGCTAGATTATATAGTTGGGATTTATTAGTTCAGCAGAATCGGGCGCTGATAGCGCTATAACGGGAACGAATTCTTCTTAAGTCAGCATAACTGAAAACCATTGATTGTGACAGGAAAGGTATTAATTGACTTTATTCCAATTTATATACACGTTTGCCACAGCAGGATGAACTTCCTCTTTCAAAATATTGACAAACTCTTTATCAAACAATTCTTCCTGGTGCTTTTTTAATGTCTTCCATAATTTCCTCAATACATGTTTGCCTCCGGCATTGTAAATATCTTTTGCGGCTGAATGGAGTTTACTTTGATACCAGCCATAATTTTTTGGACCCATACCCATGGTAGCATACAATTCTTCAAAATCTTCCAGGCTGGTGAATTTATATTCTGCCGTGCCGGCACCTACCACCATAGTTGGAAATGCTTCGAGGGCGGCTAAAAATTCCGGTTGTTTTTCTGCAACGTAGGTATGCAACATGATGTTTACAAATAACTCGCCCATCCAGTTGCGGTGCATTTTAAGCCCCGCCTGTACAGTATACGAATGTCCCATTTCGTGCAGTGCCAGTAAATCGAAAAACGGCATCATGCTGTAAAAACCATCCGGTTTGCCATAAGCTTTTGTAACCTGTGTTGCTATGGGTGGTGGCAGCTGATCAACAGGCGGTAAAAAACTTTTCCAAAAATCATTGTCTTCTGCCGCAATTACAAGGCGAACATTATCAAGATTATGCGGAAACCCATACACATCGTGCAGTGGTTTGGCAGCATGTTCTTTCCAATGTTGCGGGCTAAGTATATAAAGGGTTGTTTTAGGCGTAAACCCTATCTCCTCATTAAAATAGTTGCCTGCATTCTCTATAAACACAGCAATGCTTTTTGCTCTTTTTTCTTGTCCCGGACTATAATAAAAAGTTTGGGAAAAACCGGGTAGCTCTTTCAATAAAAAGGGCTTTGATGCTGGCATTGGAGTATCCTGTGCAAAGGAAAAATTGTAAAGCAACAGTACAGCCAATGTAATGTGAACTGCGATTATCGTTTTACTTATTTTGAAATGCGTTGTCATGATTTTTTTCAGCAAAACTATGTTGAACACCTGCCGTCAGCATAGTATAAAATCGACAATTTAATAGCGGAGGTCTCTTTGCATTCTAAGAGGTGTGGATTGTAATTGCTGTTCGATAACAGAGGGATTTACGCCGGCAAAGACTTTGAACTCTCGGATCATATGCATTTGGTCAAAGTATCCGGCTTTGTAGGCTATTTTTATCCAACTGAGTTGCGGAAAGGTTTCATGCATCCTGTAAGCTTTTGAAAACCGTAAAATACGGGCATACATTTTAGGATTCATCCCTATTCGTTGCTGACATTTTCTTTCAAATTGTTTGATGCTCAGGCAAGAAAGCGAAGCTGTCTTTTCTATGGGCATATTGCCATTACTGCTTAACAAAAGACGAATTGCATAATCGAGGGGCAATAGTTCCTTCAAACTGGCAACCTTCTTTAATAGAAATTTTTCTACAATGATTTTACCATCTTCCAAATTGATTATATTTTGTAACTGTTCATTAATAATCTTCATTTCAGCACCAAAGAAATATAGGGCATCAAACCCATCATCAAATAATTCGCTCATGGGCATACCCAACACCCTATAAATCCCGCCTGGCACAAAATCTACACGTATAGCCCTTAAATGGAGGTTAACTTTCACATTCACACGGGAAAACTGCGGCCCTATCAGTACAGAAAGCGGTTGCTCACAAAATGCACCGTTTTCTGTCCTGCTCATTGATACAGAATTGTTGCAATAAAACAGCAACGATTGGAAAGGAGTGGGAGGATAAGGCGTCACCACCTCTTTTACTCCTTGCGGTAATAGGGCGTTTACCGTTGATATGTTCAACACATAACTCTGCAAGGCCAGATGCGGTATATATATTTTCACTTCCAATTAAAGCAATTTTTAATTGTAAAAGAATAATTTCCACGCATTAAAATATAGCAAATTTCTGAACGCCAATTGTAATGTGTGTTTTTGCTTGTTGCTAACACTTCAATATACGAAATGCCAATGTTAGCCCGTATGAAACCCGTATTTACTGGCAAGATTATTTTACCAATGCCGCCATAAGCCATAACGTATGACTACTGAAGATATCATTTCACAAATTCCGATAAAAAAAATTAAAAGATTACTTGACGACCCCCAAAAAAGTGCGGCGGCCGTTAACCTCGTATATGTTTCTGATAGCCAGCCAGGCATCACCCGTTTAAAAAAAGGCAAAAGTTTTACTTACCTGCACAAAGGCAAGCGGCTTACCGATATTAATGCTTTACAGCGCATTCAGCAACTGGTTATTCCACCTGCCTGGGATAAGGTATGGATATGTGTGCTGCCCAAAGGCCACTTACAGGTAACAGGGGTGGATGTACGCAATCGCAAACAATACAAATACCATACACTTTGGAATGCATTACGCAATCATACCAAATTTTACAGGTTATACCAATTTGGACTTGCCCTTTGCAACACGCGGTTGCATCTGGAAAAAGACCTTGCCTTACAGGGGTTGCCATTGCGCAAAGTATTGGCAACGGCTGTAGATTTAATGGAACAAACCAATATACGCATAGGCAACAACGCTTATGCAAAAATGTACGGGTCGTATGGTATCACTACTTTAAAAGACAGGCACGTAACTTTTACTGGCAATGAAATTCGCTTTGCCTTCAAGGGCAAAAAAGGCGTGTTTCACAACATTTCGCTAAAAAGTAAACGACTGGCTGCCATTGTAAAAAAGTGTAAGGACATACCGGGTAAAGAGTTGTTTCAATTTTATGACAACGATGGTAAAAGGCACCCCATTGACTCCGGTATGGTTAACGATTACATAAGAGAAATAAGCGGCGGCGATTTTACCGCTAAAGACTTTAGGACATGGGCGGGTACTGTGCAGGCACTGCTTGCTTTTAAACATTTAGGCTTTAGTGAAACCATAACTGAGACCAGAAAAAATATTGTAGCTGCGCTGGATATCGTGTCGGGGCTGCTGGGTAATACCAGAACCGTTTGTAAAAAATATTATGTTCATCCTGCCATTATTTCGTTGTACGAATCCAAAGAATTGGAAACCTATATTGGTGAGTTGGACATAATGGAAAAAAATGCTGGAATAACGGGCTTTAGAGTTGAAGAAAAGGTGTTGATGAAGATATTGAAGCAATAAAAAAGGCTACTGGTTGTTGATGGTCGGTAGCTTTTTAAAAATTTTACTCAAAAGTTATTTTTAAGATGTAGGCGTTGGTAACTCGTTGTAACAAGCAGCAAAAATAAAATGAGTTAATGCTACTTACGTATCTACTTTTTTGGCGGGCCAGACGGTCTTACTTCTATTTTACTGGGTAGTGTACGGGGGTGCATTTGTAAAAGATCGGCCACCATTTGCCCAACATCTTCCGGTTGAATTTTCCATGCATCGGCCTCGGTGGGGGTATGGTTGTCAAAATGAGTAGCCACCGAACCGGGCATAATAGTGGTAACCTTTATATTGTATTTTCTTAGATCGAGCATAATGGCCTGCGAAAAACCCACCAGTCCAAATTTACTGGCATTGTAAGCCGAGCCATTTTCAAAAAAATTTGTGCCCGCCAGGCTGGCAATGGTAATAATATATCCTTCCGCTTTTTTCAGCGCTTCCAAACTACACTTTACACTGTTAAACACGCCGGTTAAATTAGTGTCGATGGTTTGTTTCCAGTGTTCTTCGCTCAAGGTATCGATGGGTGCAAAATGCCCAACACCTGCATTGGCTACCAATACATCTAATTGTCCAAATTTATCGATAATCGATTGTATGGCTGCTTTTTCTGACTCCATGGAGCTTACGTCCGACGCAATGGCCAGTACCATATCGGCATTGGCAAAACTATCAGCGGCATCCTGTGCATGTTGTAAAGTGCGGCTGCTGATGGCTACCCGCATACCTTTTGCCAGCAGGCTTCTGGCTATTCCCAAACCTATACCCTTGCTTCCGCCAGTTATATAAGCCACTTTGTTTTGCATTGTATTCATATTAATTTGTTTAGCTGGTATTGCATAAAATTCGCGCCAGCACACACCAGCAAAATTATTTCTACCTGCATTTTACATCCATTCCTCCTATTACTTTCCTTTCAAAACTTCCTCAATGGCCCTGTCTAATTGCGGGTCTTTACCGCCAATCCTATCCTCAAAAGTATTAATCACTTTTATATCGGGCTGCACTCCCGTAAACTCCAGGTCTTTCCCATCAAGGGTGTAGCAGCCCCAGCTTGGCAGCCGCACAAGCGAGCCATCAACCAGCCCGGCGCGGCTGGTAAAAATGATCCAGCGATAGGTTTCGTTGCCCACTATCTTTCCCAACTTAAGTTCTTTAAAGCCCTGCGCGGTTATTTCGGCATCGCTAAGCGATTGCTCGTTTATCAGTAATACAATGGGGTTATCCGATGGGGCAAAGTTTGGTTGCGGGGTTAATGCGCCTTCGCGGTACTTCCAGTTAAGGTAACTGCGCTGCGATAAAAACTGCAAGACCGCATCGTGTACATTGCCGCCCGTATTGTAGCGTAAATCCAATATCAATCCCTTTTTGCCCTGCAAGTCCAGCGACATATGTACCAAAAACTTTTCCAGTTCGGGCGTGCCCATATTTTTCATACAGGCATAAGCAATGGTATTATTGGTTTTGGCAGCTACCTGTTGTTTGTTGCGGTCTATCCACTCGTTATACAACTCGTTTTGTAACGATGTTTTTGGGTGAAGGCGGACAGCAATGGTTTTGCCGTTGCGTTTAAATTCCATGCTTACCTCTTTATCAGGCGATGGTTTGGTAAAATAGTAGTACCTGTCCATTGCCTTGTCAACGGCCACCCCGTTAACGCTTATCAACTCGTCGCGCGGTTGTACATCAATATTGGTTTTATTAGCTGGCGTTCCATACAACACATAATCTACTTTGTATGCATCATTTGCCTTAAATACGATACCCGTTTCAAGGGTGGTATTGTTCAGTAACGTTTTTTCTTCATCGCCATTAGAGGTAAAGCCAGTGTGCGACGAATTGAGTTCGCCTAATAAATCGGTCATCATTATACGCAAATCGTTGCGGTTGGTGAGCATGGGCAAAAATTGTTGATAGTAAGTTTTCTTCGCCTTCCAGTCTACCCCATGAAATTTTTCGTCGTAATAATTGGATTCCACCTGCGCCCATGCTTCTTCAAACACCTGTATAAACTCGCCCAAAGGGTTTTTACGAAAGGTGTGGTTAATACTTATTGGTTCAACTTTATTACTTGTTTCGCTTAGGGTAAGTTTACCAATCGTTCCCTTAATTAAAGTGTAATATTTGTCGCCATTAACCACCACATCTGCACCGTTGCCATCACTACCGCTTATTTTTTCTGTCTTTTCCTCTTCAAAAGGTTTCAGGTCTGTTTTGTAAAGCAATGCTTTGCCCTCTGCCTGGTCGCTTAAAAACAGTACCGTTGTTTTATCGTCTTTCTGCAACACGGCCACCAGTTCCTGGTTGCCAAATGAGGGGCCTACCTGTTCAACCCTGTCCATAATGCGGTTAATATTAATAGTGGTAACAACGTTGGGCGATTTTTTCTTTTTACTTGTATCGGCGTTAAAAAGGTCGTTGTATTTATCGGTCAGGTAAAGAGAGTCGAAATTTTGCAGGTCCATTTTATAGATGTGCGGGTTTTGCAAACCAAGCGGGTAGGAGGGTTTTAGCCGCGAGGAGGTAAAGAAAATACTTCGGCCGTCGGGCGCCCACAGCGGATCGGTTTCTGAAACCCCGGAGTTGGTAAGGTTAATCGTTTTGCCGGTGGCTAACTGGTGCACAAATACATCCTGTTCAAAATTTCGATAGGCGGTAAACAGCACATATTGATCGTCGGGCGAAAAGGAAGGTTTATTTCCGCGAAGCGCCCACACTTCATCATTTAATAATTTTTTACTGGTGAGGGTTTTCAGGTCAATCAATTTTATTTCATCCCGGCCACTGTAATATACCCCCATGGTACGTTTGGCATTTAATACCAGCGACCGGTTCATTTTGGCTTCGATGGCAAGTGCTTTTGTTGCTAACGGCCCGTTGGCCTCAATGGTGTACAGGTTACTATAGCCGCCGCTTGTTTGCAGATATAAAAGTGTACGATTGTCATTCAGCCATTTTACCTCGCTGGCTCGTTCGCTGTTGCCTTTGTTAATGGCCTGTACAATTTTGCCTTCAAGGTCGCTTACAAACAATTCGCCGCGGCTAACAAAGGCCATTTTTTTGCCATCGGGCGATACATCAAAATCGGTGATGTTGCCTTTTACCTGGTAATCGTTTTCGTTTAACAACACGTTATTGCGTACAATAGAAAAGCCCAGCTTCTCCGTTTTTTTGGTAGATGAATTGAGCAACCAAAGCTGGTAATCTTTTTCAAATACCACCAAGCCACCATTGGCATTTACCCGCGCATATTTAATAGATGATGGAAAACTGGTAAGTACAGTTTTGATGCCATTCACCAGGCTGTACAAGTTATATTGGCCGTTAACCTCATCACTTAAAAAGTAAACGGTGCCGCCTCGGTCAATGGTGGCTCCAAAATCTTTGCCCTGCCAGCTGGTGTAGCGCTTATAGGTTTTGATTGCAGGGTTGTACGATTGAATATCGGGATTGAAGGCACCCTTGTAACCCTTGCGCTGCAAATCGCTGGCACTTTCCCAGGTATCGTTAAAAAACAATTCGCCTGTTGCGGGGTTTTCGGCCACGTTATGATCGTACAAAAAGTAGTGGCGGTTAAATACCGGGGTAGCTGTGCCTCCCGTAACCGTTACCTTGTACGACGATAACCGGCTAAGGCGGCTGCTGGTAAAATAAATGGTTTTACTGTCCCACGACCAACTGCTTACTTCATCGCTACCGCTAAACCAGGTAAGTTGTTTTATTTGGCCGCCGGATGCGGGTATCACAAATACATCGGCATTGCCAAATTGCCTGCCGGTAAAGGCAATCCATTTGCCATCGGGCGATACTATTGCATTGTTTTCGTACCCCTGCATAGCGGTTAGGCGGTAGGCCATTTTGTCGGCCAGCGAGGCTTTCCAAAGGTCGCCTTCAAAACTAAAAACCACGCTATTGCCATCAGGCGTTAGCGATGGTTGCGACAAAAACAATGGCTCAGTTGTTTGGGCGTACCCGGCAATCTGTAATACAAATAAAGCAGCCAGTAATGGATATTTCATAATAAAAGCATACTAAACAAGGTGAGATGTAAGGAGAATACCTTTGGCAATAAAGGTATAAGAGGAAGGGACATGGAAACAGAAAAATTTGCGGTTAGCACTTATATTTCCGTAAGGATAAATAATTTGTGGTGAATGTATGTTGTTTTTACGGCTGATAAATATCTATAACTAAACAATAAAATGGGCGGCCATACTCCACGGTTTACAAAACTAACGCCAGGTATAAAACGGTTGGTGTTGGCTGACAGCATCGGTGCATTCATAAGCTGCCTTTTACTGGTAACGATTATTTTGTTTTTTCAGGAACAGTTGGGGATGCCCGGCAAAGCGCTTTATGTTTTGTTGGGCGTAGGTTGCATGGTTGCTATTTTTTCAATCAGTTGTAATTTTATGGTTAAGAAGAAAGGGCCATTTTTTTTAAAAATAATTGCGGTGGCAAATACCCTTTATTGTTTGCTGATAGCTGGCCTGTTGGTAGCGTATTTTAACAGCCTTACGTTTATTGGCGTAACTTATTTTTCAATAGAAATATTAGTGATTGGCCTTTTGGTTTTTGTAGAATTGAGTGTGGTAAACATGGCAAAGTCCTGATGGAAAACTTCGTTATCGTAAATATTGTTTATAGGTGTGCGCTTGATAGCATCTCTACTATCTGCCAGAAGTTGCTGATGTTTGATGATGCGGACGGCAAATGGTAACATGCTTTTTAATTGAGTGCTGGCAGCGGGGTTTGATCTTGTTTGGGTTTGATCTTTACACCACTAATTTTCTTCGGCTGCTACCGTTTTACTGTTACCTATGGTTTTTTTGGTTAGTGCTGCGGCAATGGCTTCAAATTGATTGATCAGTATTGACAGATGGCCTTCATGTTCGTACTCATAAAGCGTTGCGTTGGGCAATGCCCCTGACAATAAGCGTGCTTTTTCAATAGGTACATTTCTATCGGCCGCCCCATGAAACATGCTTATCTCAAGCTGAATGGTGTGGAGTATTTGGTCTATGCCTTTTAAAGTCAGTTGAACGTCTACAGCGGCATCAGTTGGTTTCATTACCGCAACGTTTAAAATAAGACGCATCAATTTAGTAAGGTCAAGTTTATCAATTATAGCGCGGTCGGGGTCTGATGGCACAGTAATTTCGTCTGCCTGCAGTGGTTCTTCCAGGGCATTATTCCTGTAAGCAGATTGCTCCTCTATTAATCCAGGTGTCTCCTTTGTTGACGCAACTATTAAAATCTCTTCCTTTTCAACATTTGGCGTTTCACTAATGCCAAAAGTTTCTGATACCGCAGCATCTGCCGCTTCTTCGTTGTTGCCTGGTTGCACCGGCGGCGCTGCTGTCCGCATCAAAGTTAAAAAGAAGGGAATAAATATAGGAAACCGGTCAGCTATCTTCCAAAATAAACGTGCCGAACGTTTCATATTACCCTGCGTGGCGGTGTCGTTTATCATATAAGCGCCGCCTACAATTACTGCCGACAAAAGCCGTTCGGCAATGCTTGCGGCGCAGGCAAGTACATAAGGCCCGCCACCTGAGTAACCCAATACCGAAAAGGTGGGTATTTGAAGATGATCGGCCAGCGCCACCACATCCGCTGTAAAATGGCCGATGTTGCGCCCGGGTTTGGCGGTAGATGACCCAATACCCGGCCGGTTAATAGCTATGATTCGCAGTCTCTTGTCAATGTATTTTTCGTTCAAAATAAGCATGGCTTCAAGCGCCGATGATGGGGTGCCATGAAAGTAAAACACCGGGTGGCCGCTCATATCACCCAACTGATAATAGCTCAATATGCGTTCATCGGGGAGCTCCAAAAATTCCGATGACCCCAATGCCTCTATTTCTTCATGGTTAATGGTAACCCTTCCCAATAACGATCGTGCTATCCACCTGAGCAAGTAGTACACTTTTTTTACCCTGGCAAAAAAGTAAACGCCCACAACCGCTGCCAACAATACTATAACTACAAACCATTGTTGTTTGGCAATGCCTGTACCAACACCGCACAACAACAGCATAAGAACCACAATCTTTTTAAATGATAAGTGCACCAATGGATGAGTTTAACAGGCTGGTAAAAAACTAAAATAACGAATACTGAAAAAATATTCACTTAATAATAGGCGGACTATACTGAAAAAGCACGCCAAAACCGTGTTACATAGGTGCAATCATTGAGTGATTTACGCAGGTGTTTTTGGGTAACAAAAGCACGGTTTGCAAATTCTGGTTAAAATAAATTTCTTTCAGATAGTCTTTTTTCGATTTTCCAGTTTTTAAGGTAGGTTTGCCAGTCTTTAAAAAAACCCAAAACAATGGTGGGTTTAAAGATTTTAACCAAAATCTTTGATCCACTGCCCTTTATCTAAACACAAAAAACGTATGAATTTCAACAGGATCAATAACATTGTTGGATGGATTGTTTGCATTATTGCCAGTGGCACCTACATTTTAACTGCCGAGGCCGACGGTAGCTTGTGGGATTGTGGCGAGTTTGTAAGTAGCTGTTTTAAACTTCAAATTCCGCATCCGCCGGGGGCACCTTTATTTGTGATACTGGGTCGTTTTTTTATTATTTTATTTGGCGACAACCCGCAAACGGCTGCCAAAGCCGTTAACATTATGAGCGCCCTTGCCAGTGGTTTTACTATTCTATTCCTGTTTTGGACAATTACGCACTTTGCCCGTAAAATGGTGCAGAAGGGTGCAGACCTTTTATCGGCTGAACAAATATTTGCCATCATGGGTGCGGGCGCAGTAGGCGCCCTTGCCTACACTTTCAGCGATAGTTTTTGGTACTCTGCTGTTGAGGGTGAGGTGTATGCTTTAAGTTCGTTTTTTACCGCCCTTGTATTTTGGGCCATATTAAAGTGGGAGCACGCTGTAGACCACGAGGCAACAACCGGCATCAATGCCGACCGGTGGATCGTTTTCATCTTTTTTATAATGGGCCTTTCTATTGGCGTACACTTACTAAACCTGTTAACCATACCGGCCATTGTAATGGTATACTATTACAAACGGTATAAAACCACTACCGGAGGCACCATTTGGGCTTTTGTTATAGGTTGTTTAATAACCGGCATTGTACAAAAGGCCGTCATACAATACTCTATTAATGGAGCAGGCTACTTCGACATTTTTTTTGCCAATAGCCTAGGCTTACCATTATTTACCGGCTTTATTGTTTTCTTCATATTACTTGCTGTGCTTTGCTGGTACCTTATAAGGCTGGCCAATAAAAAAAATTGGGAGTTTTTGCGTATAGGCGTTTGGAGCATAAGCTTCATTTTAATTGGCTACAGCACCTATTTAACCACTATGATACGCAGCAATGCTGACCCTGCGGTGGATATGTACAATGTTGACAACCCCATGAGTTTGGTAGGATATCTTGGCCGCGAACAATACGGCGACTTTCCTTTACTGTACGGTCAAAAATTTACTGCCGACCCCATTGATTATAAGGAAACATCTACCAAATACATGAAAGGCAACGGCAAGTATTTGGAAAATGGTAAAGATGGCCATTACGTGTACGATCCCGCGCAAATGATGTTGTTTCCGCGGGTGTGGGATGCCAGCAACGACCAGGGGCATGCCGATTATTACTCGCAGTTTTTAAATATTGGCAAAAGCCAGGATGGTAAGTTTGAACGCGATCCTGACTTTGGCGATAACATTAAATTTTTTGTTGGCTACCAAATAAACTGGATGTACTTCCGTTACTTTATGTGGAATTTTGCTGGTAAACAAAACGATGTGCAGGGCGTTTTTACCGGCAACGTACGCGATGGTAACTGGATAAGCGGCATTCCTTTTTTAGACAATCTTTTGTATGGCGATCAAAGCCTTATGCCCGATAGCAGCAAAAATAATAAGGCACATAATACGCTTTTCTTATTGCCGCTTATCTTAGGCATCCTCGGCATTTTTTATCATTACAAAACCAACCGCAAGGATAGTTTTGTTGTTTTCCTTATGTTCTTTTTTACTGGTTTTGCTATTGTGCTATACCTTAACCAGGCCGGTAACCAACCAAGGGAACGTGATTATGCCTATGTAGGCTCGTTTTATGCCTTTGCTATTTGGATTGGTCTTGGTGTATTAATGGTTCGCGAATGGCTATCTACAAAACTAAGCGGTAGTATTGCCACTAACCTTGCTACCCTGTTGTGCCTGCTGGCCGTGCCGGTAATTATGGCCGCACAGGAGTGGGACGACCACGACCGCAGCCGCAAAACACTGGCAAAAGACCTTGCCACCGATTACCTTGAAAGCTGCGCCCCCAATGCCATACTGTTTACCTTTGGCGATAACGATACCTATCCGCTGTGGTATGCGCAGGAAGTGGAAGGCATTCGCCGCGACATTAGGGTAATTAATTACAGTTTACTGGGTATTGACTGGTACATTAACCAGTTGCGTTACAAAGTAAACCAAAGCGACCCAATTGACGTAATCTGGACCCCCGAAATGATACAGGGGCGTCGTCGCGATTATATACGCTATCGTGCTATGGCCGGCATACCCGATAACCAGTATTTTGAGTTGTACGACCTGATGAAAAATTTTGTTGGCAGCGACGACGTGTCTAAAATGATAGCCACCGGCGGCGGCGAGGATATGATAAACACCTTTCCGGTGCATAAGGTATCTATACCGGTTGATCGTTTGTTGGTGCTAAGTAATGGAACAGTAACCAAAACCGACAGCGTAGTAAGTGAAGTAAGGTTCGATATTCCCAAAGACCTGCTGATGAAAAACGATTTGGCGGTTTTGAACGTAATGGCTGCCAGTAAGTGGAAAAGGCCTATTTACTTTACATCGGCTTTTAACGAGCTTGGTTTTGGGCAGTATTTACGTAAAGATGGTTTGGCTTATCGTTTTGTGCCTGTTGCCAACGAACAAATAAATACTGATTGGATGAAGGACAAACTGATGAACAAGTTTCAGTTTGGTGGTGCCAATGTGGCCAATGTATATTTTGATGAAGAGAACCGCCGTCATTTAAATACCATCCGGTCCGCTTATGCTGAACTGGCCTTTGACCTTTCGGCTAAAAACCGTAAGGATGAGGCGAGAGCTGCCCTGCAAAAAGTAGATAAAATGATGTTACAGGAAAATTTTGCCTATGGAATGATCAGCCGTGGAAATCAACATAACCGAAATTCCCTGTTGTTTTTACAGGCGTGCTACCAGGCCGATGACAAACAATTGGCTAATAAAGTAGCAAAATCGGTTAAGACCGATTTGCAACAACAAATGAAATTTTATAACGGCTTAACTGGTATGAAGGCCGATAATATGGCCTACGACAGGCGTTCGGCTGAAGAACTGATACAGGCGCTTGACAGAATGGAAATGGTACTTGGTGGCAAACAATCGATTGAAACAGGCGGTCAAATTACACCAGGGCAGCCTGCGGCGAGGCCCAATAATACCGCAGTACCCGATACCGGAACCCTTAACCCATAATAAAGCTGGCTTTTATTAGCTAACCCGCCAGGTATTTTTACTGGCGGGTTTTTTTGTGCCGAAACTTACTGTCACTACTAACTTTTTGTGGCATAAAGCACATGCATTGTGCTGCCAATGTGGTAGGGTAAAGCCCGGCAACCGTTAAAACTTTCTGTTGGCTTAAATGTTGTATCCCTATTCGGTAGCATTTAACGAAACTGTATAATATGTTAGGACATCGTTTTATAAAATTTGACCCCAACGAAGCAGGAAAATCGAAGTTTGACCAACTGCTTAGTTTATTTACCCAATTATTGACCTACACCAGCGGCGATGTTGCGGAAGCATTAAAGTGGCTGAACGAGCTTGACCGCCAGTACGCAATGACCAACGACGAGTACGGTATGGGCGATTTTATGGATGAGTTAAAGGAGAAGGGATATCTTGATGAAGACCCGGGTACTGGTAGTATTTCTATTACGCCAAAAACTGAGCAGACCATCCGCCGCAGCAGCCTTGAAGAAATTTTTGGTAAGTTAAAAAAAACCAGGCAAGGCAATCATGAAACCTTTAAACCGGGTGGGGGAGATGAAATCAACCCCGAAACCAGGCCTTTTGCTTTTGGCGATACACTGGAGCATATTGATTTTACTGAAAGTATTCGTAATGCACAGATCAATCATGGTATTGATAGTTTTAGAATGCAGGAAGACGACCTTAAAATTAGGGAAACCGATTTTAAAACACAAACCTCTACGGTGTTGATGATAGATATTAGCCACAGTATGATCCTGTACGGCGAAGACCGGATTACTCCCGCTAAAAAAGTGGCTATGGCGCTGAGCGAATTAATTACTACCCGGTATCCGAAAGATACACTTGATATTGTGGTGTTTGGAAACGACGCATGGACCATTGAAATTAAAGACCTGCCGTACCTGCAGGTGGGGCCATTTCATACCAACACAGTGGCCGGGCTTGAACTGGCTATGGATTTGTTACGCAAACGTAAAAATCCTAATAAGCAAATTTTTATGATTACCGACGGAAAGCCCACCTGTTTAAAAATTGGCAAGAAGTATTATAAAAACAGTTTTGGGCTCGACCGTAAAGTAGTCAACAGGTGTATTAACCTGGCGGCACAATGTAAAAAGTTGAAAATACCTATCACCACCTTTATGATAGCCAGCGACCCCTACCTGCAACGCTTTGTTACCGAGTTTACCGAAACCAACAACGGCAAGGCCTTTTTTGCTTCGCTGGATAAGCTGGGAGCTTTCATTTTCAAGGATTTTGAAAGTGGCAAACGGAAAACAGTTTATTAACATCGGGCCGGCATAGTTTACTTTTTACATCAGCAAAAGGCTGTTTAAATCCATTATTATAACGTAGCATAAAATATCAAAAACATACAAATGAATATTCAGAAGATCAAGACTTTGGGTGAATTGAAGAAAAGTGGATACAAGAGCAGGAGTATAAAAGAGGAAATAAGAGACAACCTTATAAAAAAAATTAAAAGCCGCGAAAATGCTTTTCCAGGTATAATTGGGTACGAAGACTCGGTTATTCCCGATACCGAAAGGGCCATACTGAGCAGGCACAACATATTGTTTTTAGGATTACGGGGCCAGGCCAAAACAAGAATGGCGCGGCAAATGATAGATTTGCTGGACGAATACATACCCAGCATATCGGGCAGTGAAATTAACGACGACCCGCTGAAACCATTGAGTAAATATGCCCGCGACCTGATAACCCGGCACCAAGACGAAACGCCTATACATTGGATACACCGAAAGGAACGCTATGGCGAAAAACTGGCAACCCCCGATGTAAGTGTGGCAGATTTAATTGGTGATATAGATCCAATAAAAGCTGCCAATTTAAAATTAAGCTTCGCCGACGAAATGGTTATTCATTACGGTATCATTCCGCGTAGCAACCGATGCATTTTTGTAATAAACGAATTACCCGATCTGCAGGCCCGTATACAGGTATCGCTATTTAATATTTTGCAGGAAGGCGATATACAAATAAGGGGTTTTAAACTACGTATGCCGTTGGATATTTTATTTGTGTTTACTGCCAACCCTGAGGATTACACCAACCGTGGCAGTATTGTAACACCTTTAAAAGACAGGATAGAAAGCCAGATATTGACCCATTATCCCAAAACCATTGAAAATAGTTTATCTATTACCGAGCAGGAGGCCGACATATTACCCCAGCAACTTGAAAGGGTAAGTGTTAGCGACCTGGTAAAACGATTGATTGAACAGGTAGCCTTTGAAGCCCGCAATAACGAATATGTAGATAAGAAAAGCGGCGTAAGTGCAAGGTTAACCATTGCTGCTTATGAAAATGCGGTAAGTAGTGCCGAACGCCGGGCCATTATTCACAACGAAGAAGGTACACAGGTGTGGATAAGCGATTTGACCGGCATTATACCTGCCATTACCGGAAAAATTGAGCTTGTGTACGAGGGGGAGCAGGAGGGACCATACCAGGTGGCTGTAAACCTTTTGGAAAAATCGATCAGAACGCAGTTTGTGGCCTATTTTCCAAACCCCGAGGCTGGTAAAAAACGCCGCGCCGCTGGTAAAGCAGGACAATTAAAAACGGAGGAAGAAACACCATACAAAACCATTACCCGCTGGTTTGATAGCGGTAACCATCTTGACCTTTTGCTTGATAGTACTGATGCCGCTAAAGTAAATGCTTTATACCAGGTAGATGGTTTGCATGCATTTGTAAAAAAACATTATCCACAGGCCAACGCTAAAGAAAATGCATTGCTAATGGAATTTGTGTTGCACGGCTTGTCGTCGTACTCGCTCATAAGCAAAAAAATGTTGGAAGGTAAAATTGAGTTTAAAGACCTGATGGGTAGTATGATGAACTTTGGCAATGCTGCCGAAGAAGATGAGTTAAATGAAGACGATTTTAGATAAACCAATTTAGATCACTTTTTAAACAAACCTTTATTTTTCCTACAGGGTTTGTTTAGATAAACGCCACGATCATTGTCTGGTATTATTGCATATTTCAACCCTGAAATGCAATATGCCGGACATTTTTGTTAATCATACATTAACCATCAGTATAAATTCATCTATAAAAAAATTAACAGGGTAACTATTTGCTTAAATTACCGTCTTTTTAAAGTACTAATAATTTACTGTTTGAAAGGTTTACGGCTATTTGTCTTCGTTTTATTGTCGGTATTCTTTTTTAGTAGTACTGGAAAAGCTCAATTGTGTACCGGTAGCCTGGGCGACCCTGTGGTTAATATTACCTTTGGTGTGGGCAGTAATCCCGGCCCAGCACTTGCACCAGGCATTACCAATTACGGGTATTTAGCTACTTCGTGCCCCGGTGATGGTTTTTATAATATTGGCACATCTACTACTGCATGTTTTGGCGATACCTGGCATACTATTACCGAAGACCATACCGTCAATGATAACAATGGCTATATGATGATTGTGAATGCCAGTAACAACCCCGGTGTATTTTATGTTGATACTGTAAAAGGTTTATGTGGCGGAACTACGTATGAATTTGCAGCATGGATAATGAACGTGATCAAGAGTACTTCCTGTAACGGCAATACTATACAACCTAATGTAACTTTTAATATAGAAACGTTGACTGGTACGGTGCTGGTATTTAGCAACACAGGCAATATTGCCCCGGGTACACCACAGTGGAACCAGTACGGGGCCTTTTTTGTAACGCCCGCCAACGAAACTGCTGTGGTTATCCGCATGACTAATAACAGCACAGGTGGTTGTGGCAACGACCTGTTGCTTGACGATATAACCTTTAGACCGTGTGGCCCCAAGGCGCTAAGTTCAGTAACCGGTGGAAACGATATTAAAAACATTTGTGTAGGCCAGCCCGAAACGGTAAACATGTCGGTAAACGTATCGCCTGTTGATGCAAACACACGGTATCAATGGCAAACCAGCAGCGATAACGGCGCCAGCTACACCAACGTGCAGGGAGCAACCACTAATACATTAACTGTTTTTATTGGGGCAACAACTGCCGGCGTGCGGCTGTACAGGTGTGCCGTTGGGCAGGGAAACAATGTAAACGTTACAAGCTGCCGCGTATTATCGAACATCATAACCGTACGGGTAAATAGTTTACCTGTTCCGCTAATAACCTCCAACAGCCCACGGTGCATTGGCGACACCTTGCGTTTAAGTGCAACCGGCGCCGCTACCTACACCTGGGCGGGCCCGGCAGGTTATTCGGCCAGTAGCGCTAATGTTTCCATATTTAGGGTAACGGCTGCCAACGGCGGCAAATACGTAGTAAGGGCCACATCGGTAGAGGGCTGCGTTAAAAGCGATTCAATTATAGTAGCCATCAATACTTCCGTAGTTGCTAATGCCGGGGCCGATGTAAATATTTGTATTGGCGCCAGCACAACACTCAGGGGCGCAAGTGGCAGCACCTATGCTTGGTCACCAGCATCTGGTTTATCGTCTGTCAATACAGCCAATACAATAGCCTCGCCCAATAGTACCACCACGTATACATTGGCGGTTAGCAACGGGCAGTGTGTAGCGTACGACAGTGTAAAAGTGACCGTTTTACCCCGCCCAACAGTAAACGCAGGCCCTGACAGGCGCATACTACAAGGGCAATCGGTTGTGTTAAATGCCGCGGCTACCGGTACCAATCTTTTATTTGTATGGATGCCGTTTGTTTTTATCAGTAATCCTGCATTATTACAGCCCACCGTTTCGCCGGTTAGCGATATCACCTACACAATTACTGCTACCTCCACCAACGGTTGCGGCGTGGCTACCGATAATGTTTTTGTCAGGGTATTTAAAGCGATTGTTGTACCAAATACCTTTTCGCCCAATGGCGATGGCATTAATGATTTGTGGAATATTATTGCCCTAGATACTTACCCTGAAGCAGTATTATCGGTGTTTGACAGGTACGGAAGATTAGTATACACAGCAATGGGCGACACGCCACCATGGAATGGCGCTATCAATGCAAAGCCTTTGCCAGTAGGTACCTATTATTATCTTATAGAATTAAAAAACGGGCTTGACCCGTTAAAAGGAAATATTACTATTTTGAGATGATGATGTTCAGCCGTTTTTGATTGACATAAATAAAACAGTCTTTCAACCTCAGTATTTGGTCATTTCTTTAGCGGTCCTCAGGGCGTATGCTTTGGCTGTTTTCATGTTCAATTTAATTACTTCCCAATACTCTTTTCCATAACTTACAAATAACTCACCGCCCGCAGGTATGTCCTTTATTGCCTCCACAAATATTTTGTCTTTTTCGCGCAAAAAATGCGTGTTGTTGGTAAGGCCTTTTACCCGCGTAAGGCCAGCTGCATCGTTAATGTACCGGGCAAACGATGCCTTATAGTTTTGCGCATCTATTACATGGCTACTGGTTACATAAAAAATGTAAAAATTGCCATCATCGTTTTTTACCTCCTTCCAGGTGCAACGCCGTCCTTTATATTGAACAATTCTTGCCCCTTTGGAAATAAAACCAGCAGTAAATAGTCCCAACCCTGCACCAGCAAGGTTCGACTCTTTTATTTCGAGTTGCTTTTCTAAAAAAGCCATATTGGTACAGATGATTATTTGATAAAAACTAAATATAAACCGATAAGTATGCCTAACACTTTTTACAGCGTAGTAATTTTAAAAGGCGGGTAACAATAGCAGTTATTCTATTTCGTTACACCCCATTTGTTGCAGCTTTTTGGCAATACGGCCGGTAAACTTTTGTCGTTGTAAGGCATCGGTCAAATGGACCTGCATTATCGTATCAATCTTTCTTTTAATGGTATCGGCCACAGCTATACTTTTGTTAGCTAACCATTTTTTTTGGGTTAGCATTGTTTGCAACTGGCTTATAATGCTTGTGCTGTCAGCAACCGTTGCAGCATTTGTGAGGCTGTCTTCGGCAACGCGTATTTTATTTGCAAGGGCAAACCGTTGCTGCCTCAGTATTATGGCCCTGCATTCAATGAAGGCAAAATCATCAATTATTTGTTCGTTAGTAAGTTTTTGTGGACCGCATGCGGTAAAGGCCGCAATGCAAATAAGGCAAAAAAACATACGCTTCATATAGTAAAATTAGCGGTTGTTACCGGGCAAATTAAAATGGTTACTAATGAAATCGTCTACTACTTTCTCCATCGGCCAAATCAGCCTGGTTAGCCATAGGTAGTGGTTACTATCATTCGGGCGGCTTTTGGCTCATTAGCAGGGCAATTTGTAATAATTAAAAAAAAATTGTTTGCAGTAAAGCCATGGAATATTGGCTCAAATCGGTAACGGGTAAGCAGCGTTACCATTGGTAAACTGTTGGTTATTGTTGCGATTGGTAACCCATTCAACCGTAATTGACCTGCTATTACCCCAGTGTGGACAAACCAAATAAAAGACAACATCAGCGGCCCCGGTATAATGCATCAGCAGGCGTAGTAAAGGGCAGGCAAAGCAGCTATAGAATGAAAGGTTACCACCACCTGTTATTAACAAAAAATGCCTGGCCTCTTAATACCTCTATTGGTGATGGGCTGCAATATGGGGCGTAATGTTTGTGCCTTTAAGGCTTAGTTGTTTTACCTAAAAATTAAACTTAAACAACGTTTATTAATTACCCTTTAAATGCCAATTTGAAAACATAACGCTTTAAAATAAAGTATTTTAAAAAGTGCTTTTAAAAAGTGCGAAAACAAACAATAGTTATAGTAAATAGTATGGCAATCTTACAACTCCTTACCATAAATAGGTATGTCCGTACTTTTTAAAACGTGGGTATCGATTGCACCATCAGGGCCCTAACGGTAAAATTTGTACAAAATCTTGAAGCACATTAACAAATGATAGGTGTAATTATTCCGTGGTCATATTCAACCGCTTGTCAACAGCATTAAAGTAAAATCATACTTCAGCAATAATACTTTTCGGTAGTCAATAACCAATATTAAGCGTTCGGGGTAGTATAATACAACCTAATGGCACGATAATTTATTTGCTTGGGTGCAAGGTTTTACAGGGAGATTAGTTTGATTATTGTTACACAATAAGTATAAAATACGATAGTTATTAATTACAATTTAAATTAAAATAGAAGCATTTATGAGTTACACTTCGCACATTGAAGGAATTAAAGTAGACATACAGGCAGTAGATAACCAAATACCGGATGGCGTACATGAAGGCATATCTGAAAGTATTAAGCGAATAGGAAAGCATACACGCGAAATAAATTTTGTTGATGTGTACTTGAAAGTAGAGGACAACCACCTTGAAACAAAAAATTTACGGATGCGGGTAGGTATACCAGGCCCCGATGTATTTGCAGAAGATACGGGTGAAGCTTGGAGCTCATTATTGAAAAGTGTTTCGGATAAAATTATTCGTCAACTGGAGAAAAATAAATGATTATTTGGTTTGATTGGCTTTGGGCAAAGCTGCGGAAAAAACTAAGTGCAGTTTGCCTTAAATAAGAGGGTTATTAAAAAAACGACCTGCTGACCGAAGGTAAATTGTTAAATGGACAATGTCTGCTGATTTACAAATAATACTATGAATAATAAATATATACCCATTTTTTTGGTGCTGTTTTTTACATCCTGTACCCGCGATGTTACCACTATCAGCGTGGTACGCAATCCGCTTATTTCAGCTAAAATTGATACGGTCAACTGGGCAGTAAACGAGTATACCTTTTTACCTACCACCCGCGTAGTCGAATACCCTGCAGATACCAACCTGCCAGCCCGGTTATATAATCGGTACACGTTGCAGGCCAGTGGTAAGGATAGCAGGGGTAATAATTTACAATTAACTATTGTATTTGATGCAACTGATAATCAGCAGTTGACCGGTATTTATCGCCCTAAGTATACTGCCAGTAGAGGTTTGTACACTGTACAACTATACAATCTTGACAACGACCGAAGGGCTTCCTACACATTATGCGATACAGCTACTTCGTTTTTTGAGATAAGAAAACAAAGTATCACAGATAGGCTTATTGCAGGGTCCTTCTCGGCAGTTTTGTGTAACGACCGGTCGCCGGCAAATCGCCTTAACATTACCAACGGTATAATAAATGATATCAACTACAGGAACTAAAATTTATAAAAAAATGAAGATTAACTATATAATTAATTCACTTTTTATTGTGGTTTTTAGCCTGGCCATGCATGTTTGCACCGCACAGCAAATGCCGCTGCCGGCAAGGGATACGCCATATATGCCCAACAATCCAAAACCGTTGCAATACAATGCGGGTTTTGATGTTATTATTTTAATCAATGGCGATATTGTGTACGGCCTGGTAAAAGAGGTGGACGAAACATTTGTAAAATACCAGCGTACCGACATACCCGACGGCCCGGTATACACTATTAGGAAAAATAGCATTTACGCCATCAGTTATCGCAACCAGGTAAAAGAATACTTTTCGCAGGTCACGGTTACCCCACGTATGAGGCTAGATAAAATAACAATTGATACCGCTAACATGGATGTTACAATCAACGATTCTATGTACCTGTTACCTCCCCTGCAAAAAAGCCGGAATTTTAGGATTGGCCTTGGTTTTATAAGAGGTTTTAGTAAAGTGGACAATGTGGGCGATTATAATAGCAAGAGCACCTTTCCCATTTTGTCGCTGGCGTACGATGTAGAGGTAAAAACAAATGTACGCACGGGCGTATTGTTGGCTTTTGGTACGCGCAAATACGACAGTCAAACTTTTAACTCGTACGATAGCACTAGTATAAGCAGCGATATTAGCGAAAAAATCTTTTCGCTGATGGTGTACGGCAAATACGGTTTTGGCAATCAGTTTGCAAAATTGCATCCATATGTTCAGGGGGGTATTGGTATTAACAGTGGTCGCATTTCGGCCAAAAACCAGGTGTCCTTTACTAATAACAATCCCCAGGTTTTACAGGTAAAAAGCGGTGGAAGCGCTACCAGCCTTGGCATATTGGCACGTATTGGCGCCGATTATACCATTAACAAACAGTTTGGAGCGTTTGCTGACCTTGGTTCGGGTAGCGCATTATTACAGGTTGGCGCAATATTTAAAATTCAATAAAAAATAATAGTATGAACAATAAAATGTTAGGAATAGTAACGGTATTAACCATTGTTGCCTCGGCAGGGTATACACAGGGAATAGTAGGTGATAACAGCATTATTGACGCCTCTGTGGGGGCAAGTGTAAATTACTATCACGGCCCAGGAAACCGAAATTTTGGTAAGTACGACAATGACAGGGTAAACTTTCAGGTAAATGGTATGTTGGGGCTTACTTTGGCCACCGACAAACAGGGACGTAAAACAAGGATAGCTGCTTTTGGCGGACTTGGTTTTAACAACCGCGAAACGATGAACAATATTTTTGCCGACCAGGGTTACCAGCCAATTTTGACTGACCAGCAACAATCGAATAACTTTTATTTATTAGAAGGTGGGTTGATAATTGTTGATAAGTTTAGGATAAGTACCGGTGTTGGTCAGCAAAATTTTCAGCAGCAGGCGTTGTTAGGCCCTGACGGTCAATTGCGCGGCAATACTTCATCGTTGCAGTACAACTCCACCACCGTTGGGTTTATTTTTAACCTTAATCCATTTGCCCTTAACCTTAATTGTAACATAGCCAGCGGCAAGGATTTTGAAAAAACCGTTATTACGCCCTCAGCAGGGTTAATGTTTAAATTTTAAAGGCGTTAAAAAATACTTTGTTTACGTTCAATCCTTTTTATGAATGCATTGTAGAAATGCCTCATGATATTGCTGACTCATTTTTTGCCAGCCGTAATGTTGTATAGTATAAGCCATAGCCAATGACGACTTAGGGGCAAGGTGCTGATTATGTATCAAAAGTTTATTAAGGATATTTGCCCATGCTTGGGCATCGCCCGCGGGTAGTAGGTACCCATTTTTTTGGTGAATGATGGCATCGGTAATACCATCCACAGCGGAGGCATAAACCGAAGCACCATTCAATACCGCCTCAAGACAAACGAGTCCAAAACCTTCCATATCGCCGGGTACCTTTATATTGGGCATTACAAAGGCAGTGGCGCAGCCCATTAATCCTTTTAAATCGGTGTTATTAACCCGGCCTGCATGGTATATTTTGGAGGCCAGTACAGGGTGGGCCAGCAATGTCCTTATGTCGGCCTCGTCGTTGGTAAACCCGGTAAGTAGTACCAATTGCTTACGTAACGCCACAGGCAATATGCCCAACACCTTCTCAAAAAACGTAGGTTGATTATTAAAGGGGCCGGCCATAATATATACCACGTTTTGTTTAAGCAACGGCAGCACCTGCGTAATAAACCACGAAAAGCCTTTGCGTTTTACTGCCCGGCCCACACTTAACAGTATTTTTTGGGTAAATAAGTCAACACCGGTTTGCTGTTGAAACTTTTGGAAAAAAGTTGCAGAAAGTGTTTCTTGATTCATGTTTATATCTACTCCGTTTAAAATCGTTACCACTTTTAAAGGGTCGATGCCGCGGGCTATTACTTTGCCGGCCGTTGCCTGGCTTACGGCAATTAAACAATGGTAACGGTTAAATTTTGGAAATATGTTGCGTTGATAAAACCGGTTGGGAAAAACAACATCCAACCCGTGAAAAGTAACTGCCCTTTTTATGTGTGGATGTTTCTTAAAACCGAGGCAAAATGCACCCATCAACCCATCGTTAAAATGGATTAGGCCAATGCCAGGGTGATGCCTGCAGCAGGCATCTATTTTACTTTTTATAGTTAAAAAAAAAGCCAGTTTACTGCCCGTGCCATCGTACACCAGCGTATGCACCTTTGCCAATGGCTTCATGCCGGCAATAAGCTCAAAACTTTGTTTTTCCATGCCGCCGGTAAAGGGCGGGTACTTGTGGCTTACAAATAATATTTCCACTGCCTGTATTTAATATTATGGCCCACGGCTGTTTTACAAACACCTTGATTTATAAGCCGTAGGTTAACCTATTTCTTCTTCCTGCTGCAATGTCTTTGCTTCTTCCTTTACCTCATCGTTTATGGCAGGGTTGCTTTTTTGAAGCAGCAGGTAAAACAACACTCCAATACCTATCCAAAATAGTTGCCGGGTACGCCTGAGTATAGAGGCGGTTATCCAAATTTCGTTATCGGTAATGCCAATGGTGGCCAGCATAATTTTGTTACCATACTCTTCAATGCCAACCTGCCCCGGTATAAAAGTGCCTGCTGCCTTAAAAAATATAACGCCCATATCTATCAATAATGCCTTTACCACCGTAACCTTTATTCCCAAAAAGGTTAAGATAAAATAAAACTCAAGCGAGCCCACCAGCCAGTGCAACATAAAGTAAAAACCAGCCCATGCCACTACCCGTGGGTGACTAATTAAAAACTGGCTGAACAATCGTAACCAGTGCCGCCGTCGGTTGTTTAAAGTTGCAAGCCAAAACACCGGTTTGGTAAACACCGGAATAGCGCGAACCAAGCGCTTAAACCTGTTTGAAGTAAATACTGCCCACCCCCAAAACAACAGGCCCACAATGGTTATAAAAACCAAACCATTTTGGGCGTTAAAAAAAGGTACATATAGTGTAGAAGTGGATGTTAAATACGCCAAAGCAACAAAAAACATGAGCAATTGGGTAAGCACCATCAACAAACGCGAAATAATAACCGATACCACCACCGTTTGTGGCTCGATGTTTTTTTTACGCAACAGTATAATCTTTAACGCCTCGCCACCTACTATGCCTGTGGGGTTAACCACACCCGCGGTTTCGCCAATATGCCTTATTACAAACAGTTGCCAGGCACTGATGGCGGCAGCCTTTTTACCCATGCAATACCGCCAGCCAATAGTAGCAGCCATGTAAGCTATAAAGGTGGATAATAAAATGATGATAAATTTGGCCCCCACCTGCTGTAGCGATGCCAGTACTTTATTAAAATCGGTTGCGGCAATAAACAGCATCAAAAAAATTACCACTGCTAAAAGTATGATCCACTTTAACCATTTCATTGATGGGGCAAATTTACTGCGTTGGCGGCAGAGTGCGTGTGTTTGGTTAGTTGGGTTACCTCGGCAAAATAGGTGGCGGCAAGCTGCTGCCAGCTAAACGTTTTACTCAATTGCAGACCAGCCTGCGAAAAGGTATTACGGAGTTGCTCGTTTTGGATAATCTCTTTTATTTGGTTTATGTAGCCTTGGGCGTTGTTGGCCTCGCAAATAAAGCCATTGGTACCGTTGGTAATAAAATCGCGGCTGCCACCACCGTTGGCCACAATGCAGGGCAGCCCCGCCGCCATTGCTTCCAACACCACATTGCCAAAGGTTTCGGACACGGAGGGGAACACAAATACATCGGCCGAGGCATACAACACTGCCAATTGTTGATGTGGTAGCGTGCCGGTAAACACGGCCCCGGGCATAGCCTGCTTTGCGGCTTCCATGGCGTAGCCATTGCCTGCAACAATAAGGTTGTAAGGCAGGTGTTGCGCCTGTAGCAGGTGGTAAATATTTATAAGGGTCTGCAAATTTTTTTCCCACACCAGGCGGCTGGCAAAAAGTATGTTTTTTTGCGAATTACCGGTTAGTTGCTGAACATAGGCGGCCGATCGTTTTTGTGGACGGAATAACGTAGTATCAATGCCGCGTTGCCAAAGTTTTAGCAGGGTTGGTTTAATGCCAAGCTGTATTAGCTCGGTACAAATGCTTTGCGATGGTACATAGATAACCGTGCACCGGTTGTAAAATTTGCGTTGGGTTTTAACCACCAACGCAGTGGCCATATTTATTAACATGGGCAGTGTGCGAAAGTAATAGGGTATGTACGATATAAAGTGTGTGTGATAAATGCTAAGTACAGGAATGTTGTGTTTTTGCGCATAATTAACCGCAAAGGCACCCAGTGCCGATGGGGTAGCTATATGAATTACCTGTGGTTGAAACTGCTTTAAAAAACGGGTAAGCCGGCCTTTAGCCAATATGGGCAAAGCCATTTTGTAGCCTTTGTTTATCGGCAATGGAATAGTAGGTACTTTAATTCCATCGGATTGGGAAATGGTATCGGGGCCATCGCCATAAATAAAGCGGTAGGTAAATTGGGCTGGGTTTATTCGGTTTATTAGCTGAAACATGGTGCGGCTGGCACCATCAAAATCGTCAATCAATATTTCGGCAAAAAACGCCACGCGAATAGGGGCGGCAACGGTAAGGCTTGGGTATGGTTGTGAGGTGGTTATGGAATGGTATGTTGAAAACGGTAAAGTAAAGGTAAAAGGGAGAAAAAATGTTGAGGGGTTATTTTTTTAGGATGATGGGTTTTTTAGCAATAGCACCGATAGGTAACATGTGGGCACGGGTATAACGCTGCGGTACGGGTGGTTTGTTTTTGAATTTTAAACTCCGGAGGGATGCCTTTTTTATGGGGAAGCCAGGAAAGTATATTGATTTTTAAACCCTGGAGGGGTGCCCTTTTTATGGCGAAGCCAGGATAGTATGTTGATTTTTAAACCCTGGAGGGGTGCCCTTTTTATGGCGAAGCCAAGATGGTATGTTGATTTTTAAACCCTGGAAAAGTGACCTTTTAGTGGATGGGATGTTGTTTGATTGTATGACAGGTTTTGTTTGCTGCATAACATTGATACCGTAAAAGAGTGCGACGCAACCGGAGCTAAAGAGATGAAAAAATGCTGACCTCCAAAAAAAATTGATTTACTGAAACCGGTTGATGGTTAGCTTTTATGAGTATGGTTAATAAAAGAGGCTGCCTTTTTTTGACAGCCTCAAAATGGCTTCTACTTTTTTGTAACCGTTATTTTGCGGGGGTAATAACTACGTTGCGGTATTCGATAGGGCCATGATCGCCCTGGAAAAATAGGGGGCCTGGTTGGCCTTCGTTACTATCCATTGCGCCGCCGGTTATGCCGGGTATGGGTGTATTGCATATTACGGTTTTGCCGTTGGCCACTACGGTTACGTTGCGGCCTACAAGGGTAATATCGTACATTTGCCACTCGCCGGGGGCTTTGGCCGTATTTTCGGTCGGGGCTATGAAACCGTATACAGCGCTAAAATAATCGCGCAGGGGCTCCATGCCTTTATTGTCGGATACCTGTACTTCGTAACGGCCGCGCAAATACACGCCACTGTTGCTTTCGGGCGGATATTTAAATTCTACGTGCAGCTTAAAGTCGTTATAGGTTTGGTCGCTAATAAGGTTTGAGCCCGAGCGGGGGCTTTTTAGCACCCCATTTTCAACCACCCATTGGTTGGGTCCGTTGGTATGCCAGCCGGTAAGGTCTTTACCATTAAACAGGGTTATGGGCTGGGCCCAAACGGGCTCAACATTTCGGATAAGGGAGGGCGCCCTCACGCCCTTCCACTCGTAGCTTTTGCCATCGGGCATTAATACGGTGCCATTCAACACATTGTTATCAAGTATACCAACCATCATCATATCGTTGCCAACCTCCCACTGCGGGGGTATGGAAAAGCTCATTTTTTCACCGGCAAAATTAATTTTTGAAATAGGGCGTGCACTGCCGCCCGAGCCTACAAAATCGCCAATGAGGGTGCTTAGGCCTGAGTGCCGCACTTCTAACCACGCCGGGGTGGGCTGTCCATTGACCATAATATTTAAATCCCAACGCCCTTCAAGTTGTCTGCCTTGTGCGGCATTTTTTTGATGGGTATCCTGCGCCAGCAAAGTATTTTTTGGATAGGCAGCCACAATAAACATAGCTAGTACTGCCAATAGGCAAAGCCGTAGGTTGCCAAATGCAAATGAAGTTATCATATGGAAACAAATTTTATTTTTGGTTTTAAAGATAAGGGCAAAGACAAATAAAATAGCTGTCAGCTATTTTAAGTTGTAGCAGCATAGCGTAAAGGTTAAAGCGGTAAAAAGACAATTGTATTGTGGATGACGTTGTTACTATTGCCGCACAAAAAGGCCATAAATGGTAACCGGTTGGTTATTGGTTTTTGCAAATGCTAATACATATTGCGCCATAGCTGATGCAATGCCTTTACCTTTAAAGGCAGGGCCACTACAGTATGCATAAGCAAAGGCGCAAGTTTTGGCGGCAATAGTTAATAAAAGCAACATGGCCATGGCTGGGCGGCTTAAAAATGCATCAGGTGCTGGTTAGTTTGCAAATCATAGGCAGTGCCGACCCTTGGGTTAAAAGTTATGCAGCAGTAGAAACCCTTAAACATTATATCTTTAACCGGCCGCGGGTATTGGCAAACTTTAAAAAGTTTACTGCCTCAACGCCTGGCGGTAAATGTTACTTTATTTGTATAAAAAAAACGTATACTTTTTACCACCTTACTTGTTACAACACTATTTGTAAATTCGTGTCGCAAAAACAACGACCCGCTTTTTGACGGAGTGTCTTGTTCTGGCAGTTGCTACATATTGACAGGAAACTTCTTGACTCTGCAATCAACACTGGAGTAGCCAGCGGAGAAATTAAATTTTATTTCAATGATATTACAGGAACTTTTTCTAGCAAAAAGATTTTTATAGTATGGACAATATCAGATGCAAAAGGAAACTACCAATTTAAATTTAACGGAAGTCGGTTTATAAACGTACGTGGATATTATTATGCAGAAGCTTACAAAGGAAATATGTTCAGCAACCCGGTTTATAAGAACAGGGTAGCGACATTTGATTTAGATACGTCTTTTTACAATATGCCATTTACTCAAAACTTTCTACTGTTCAGGCCGGCAACAATTAAAGTGAGGGTGATTGCTTCAACTATCGCAAATTTTCAATTCCTGACCGTTTCCAACGGTTATGTAAAAGCGAACAATGGAATTATTTTCAATGGTGGCAGAACCATCGACACTACAATTTTATGGACAACAACAGGTGATTTAAGAACTTTTATTAAAGGCGACGCCGTTGGAAAATGGGGTAAATATTAAAAAAAGAGATACTAGAGTGGTGCCTGCAAATAAAACACGCCAAATTGAAATACGATTATAGAAAAACAATGACTGGCCGCAATCTGGTGCTGATATTTTGGCACCGGGCTTTATAGCTTTTTCAGCAGTCGTTGCAGCCTGCCTTTATTACCATAGAGGTAGCACACTTATACTATTGGTAATTATAGTCAGCCTTTTTTATCATAATTTTATATGTAGCATTGAGCTTACCAAATAGCGGATAATCATAAAAAGAGACACTATAATGGTGCCTGCAAGTAATACACGTTAAATTGAAATACGCCTATAGAAAAACGTTAGCTGGTAAAGGTATTGCCATAAGTGAGGCAAAACGTTGCGTTGCCCCCGGCTACAAATCACCATCCCCAATAATTTTGCGCTAACAGGTAATGCGTGGCAAAAGTTCTTATATTCAAACTTACAAACAAAACCAAACTGTAATACCGGCCACAAACAAATGTTTATTTTTTACTTAACCACTATACTTTTACGATAGGTGCAACAGCAGGCAACCTACAGTAAGCATATTATGACCAACGAAGAGACCGCAATAAGAACCACCTATTTTAGTATAATTGGTAACACAGCCCTGGCAATTATAAAAGGACTTGGCGGCTTTTTTGGAAATTCGTACGCACTAATTGCAGACGCTATTGAGTCATTAACTGATATCTTCTCGTCTTTGCTGGTGCTGTTTGGACTTAAATATGCAAACAGGCCGCCAGACAAAAATCATCCATATGGACATGGACGTGCGGAACCTTTGGTAACTTTTTTGGTAGTCGGTTTTTTAATTACTTCCGCTACCATTATTGCTTACGAAAGCATCAAAAACATAAGAACACCGCACCAATTGCCGCACCTGTGGACGTTATTTATTCTTGCCCCATTAATTATTTGGAAAGAAATTTCGTTTCGGTTGGTAATAAAAAAGGCTAAGGAAACAAACAGTTCATCGTTAAAGGCAGATGCATGGCATCACCGAAGCGATGCAATTACTTCTATTACGGCTTTTATTGGAATTTCGATTGCGTTATATTTTGGTAAGGGCTACGAAACAGCAGACGATTGGGCTGCATTATTTGCCGCTGGTTTTATACTTTATAACAGCTTTTTAATTTTTAGACCTGCCCTTGGCGAAATAATGGACGAGCATTTATATGACGACCTTGTAGATGATATTAGAAAATCATCTTTGACCGTTGACGGAATACTGGCAACTGAAAAATGTTTAATAAGGAAAGCGGGTATGCAATATCATGTTGACCTGCACGCAATTGTAGACAAAAATATTTCAGTAAAAGCGGGACACGACCTTGCCCATAAACTTAAAAACACTTTGCGAAGCGAGCTGCCACAATTAGGACACGTATTAATTCACATTGAACCAAATGAGTAAAAAGGCAGGAGATAATATTGCTTTCTAAATAAGATAGCTAAGTCAACAACTCCTGGCGGCTTTCCACTTAGTTGCCATCCCCGCTATCGTTTCCTGTCAAAAACAAATAAAAAAAACATCCTCCCAACAACAAAGCCCACCATAACGGCGGGCTTTATTACATGTTTAAGTGTTATGATTTAAAAACGCTCAAGGTTATTAAAAAAGAAACTTCCTTCAATTGCTGCATTTTCGTCGCTGTCACTGCCGTGCACTGCATTTTCGCCAATAGAAGCAGCAAAATTTTTACGAATGGTACCCTCGGCAGCTTGTGCAGGATTGGTGGCGCCGATCAATGTTCTAAAATCAGCTACTGCATTGTCTTTTTCTAAAATGGCAGCTACAATGGGGCCACTGCACATAAACTCAACCAGTTCGCCATAAAATGGTCGCTCTTTGTGCACAGCATAAAATTCACCAGCCTGTTCGGCGGTTAATTTAATCCATTTCATGGCCGTAATGCTAAATCCACCTTTTATAATTTGGTCTAAAATAGCACCGGTATAACCTTTACCAGTTGCATCGGGCTTGACCATTGTAAATGTTTTGTTGCTCATTTTTTTTATTTTGGAGGGCAAAAATAGAGGTAATCATCACTACAATTAGCCATACCGGGCAATCAATTTGTTAATACTACAAAATTCTTTTGACTGTATTGCTCAAATAATTGATTTTTGCGCACTTTATGCAGTCTTTAGAATTGTTTTTCCCTAAATTAAGTGTTCCCTGTAAGGTAATTATTACCACCCACCAAAAGCCCGATGGCGATGCTATGGGGTCTTCGTTGGGGTTATATCACTTTTTGGTACAACTTGGCCATTCCGTTACCGTTATTTCGCCTACCAATTATGCTGAGTTTTTAAAATGGATGCCCGGATGTAAAACCGTGATCGATTTTGATTTTTCGCGTGAAAAGGCAATTGCAGCAATAAAGGATGCCGAACTGCTTTTTTGCCTCGATTTTAACGTGTTGCACCGTACCAAAAACATGGAAAGTGTGTTGGAAAACATGCAGTGCACCAAAATTTTAATTGACCACCACGAGCAGCCGCAAACAGAAGTGTTTGATTTTGGCATAAGCCAGCCTTTTAAAAGCAGCACCTGCGAAATGGTGTACGATTTTATAGTAAATAGTGGCCACGATAATTTAATAAATACCGATATAGCACAATGCTTGTATGTAGGTGTAATGACCGATACGGGCTCGTTCAGGTTTCCGGCCGCTTCCCCGGCCGTGCATACAATGGTGGCCCGCTTAAAACAAACCGGTTTTAACCACACGCAGGTACACGAAAATATTTACGATAATTTTTTAGAAAACAGGTTGCGCTTTATTGGCCATGTATTGCTAAACCGCATGGAGGTTTTTTACGAGTACAATACCGCATTAATGGCCATTAGCAAAAACGACCTGCTACGGTTTCATATGCGTACCGGCGATACCGAAGGGCTGGTAAATTACCTGTTAACCATACAAGGTATTAAACTGGCAGGCCTGGTAATTGACCGCGACGAAGAAAGAAAATGGAGCTTTAGAAGCAAAGGAAGCTTTGATGCCAATACCTTTGCCCGTACCCATTTTGAGGGTGGTGGACATTTTAACGCTGCCGGTGGCCGCAGCAGCGATTCGCTTGAAGAAACGCTCAAAAAATTTAAACAGGTTATAAAAGAATACGAAGTACAACTACAACAATTATGAAACAGATTTTAGCTATTGCAGGGCTGGCAGTAATATTTGCCGCTTGTAACTCAAAGTATGAAAAAGCCCCGTCGGGCCTCGCATACAAAATTATTAAAGGCAGCGGCGGCGAAAAATTAAAAGCCGGCCAAATTATTAAAATTAATGGTGTGGTGCGCTTAACGCCCAAAGACTCTATCATGTTTACCACCTATGGCCATTTACCGGAGTATTTGCCCATTGATACGTCGGTAAAAAAATCGTACGATTTTAACGAAATACTTCCGATGGCTTCGGTGGGCGATAGTATTGTTACGGTTGCCTCCGTCGATTCTCTCGTAAAAAAGAACCTCGCTCAATATTCTGACCTGTTGAAAAAGGGCGATCAAATTCAAACATCTTTAAAAATATTAAAGGCGTTTAACAACGAGCAGGAAAAAGCTGCCGACCAGGAAAAAGAATATGAGGCACTTAAAAAGAATGAAATAGCCAGTATTGCGGCCTATCTTAAAAAGAAAGGAATTAAGGCTGAAAAGACTGCCAACGGTGTTTTTGTTGAAGTAAAAAATGCCGGACAGGGAGCCAAAGCTGCTGCCGGGCAGGAAGTTACGGTTAACTATACCGGCCAGTTGTTGGAAAAAGGAACAAAGTTTGACAGCAATGTTGACACTACTTTTGGCCACGTACAGCCTTTTAAGTTTGTAATTGGCAGTGGCCAAACAATCAGGGCCTGGGAAGAAGGCTTTCAATATTTTGGAAAAGGTGGCAAAGGCACATTATACGTACCATCGTTAATGGCGTATGGCCCTCCGGGTAAACCCCCGGTTATTCCTGCTTATGCTCCATTAATTTTTGAAGTAGAAGTAACAGACATGAACCCTGCGCCTGCTGCAATTGCTCCGCAAATGGGCCAGCCAAATCCTGGTCAACAGGCTCCCGGCCAATAACAATTAAGTAATACCATACCTGTTTTACAAAAAAAGGCCCGCGAGGGTTTTTTTTTGTTTTATGACTACGCTAGCAATTAGGTTTAATAATTAAAATGACCATCCGCAATTTGGTGCTGATATTTTGGAACCAGGCTTTATAGCTGTTTTCATTAGCCGTTGCCCGCCCGGCTAATGCCCCGCCCTAATGATTTCGTCGGGCTGGAAGTTGCACGGGCGTTGCACTATAAATCCACTGGTAATTTTATTCGGCCTTTTTTAATATGATTTTATATACAGCATTGATTGCACCAAATAACGGATTGTCACAATAATTTGCAATTATTGCTTTTCAATACCAATGGCCTTATCCAGTTTTTCTTCTATATTTTTTAAAAAACTCATTTGTTTCGCCTGGCTGTCAAACAAAGTTTTTAATTGTTCTTCAAGCAATACATCTATTTTTTGATGAAGGCTCCTGATCTCCATTTCTGCCTTTAGGTTAATCATGTAATCGTTTTCGCCCCGCCGCCGGTCTTTTTCTTCCTGTCGATTTTGGCTCATCATTATAATGGGTGCCTGCAATGCTGCAATGCTACTTAATATCAGGTTCATTAAAATAAAAGGGTAGGGATCAAAACGGCTGGTGGGCAATGTTATACTGTTAAACGCTATCCATACGGCCAAAAGCACACAAAAAATAACAATGAACCGCCAGCTACCGCCAAACCTGGCAACCTTATCCGATAGTTTTTGCCCCCCGGTAAGTATCTCGTTGGGTGGGTGCAAAAGGTTATTGGTTATCAACTCCTCTTCTTTTATAGTTTCGGTTACAATAGCATGTAATTTTTTAATGTGCCGGTTTTGCTCAATAATAATTTCATCAATTTCGTTGGTTTCCATTTTGGTTATTTATATGGTTTAAATAATGTTGGTGTTTAAATAAAGGCATTCGAAAGTGGTAAAATTTTGTTGATACCCTAAATAGTTATCGTGGTACAGCTCATATACCCTTGCTTTGTTATCAAAGGCAAACAGTAAATGTAAGCTGTTAAAAATGCAGGTAATATATATACTGGTATCGCCATGGCCTGGCTCCTGAATAATTGCTGGCTGGCATTTTTTATCATCACAAAATTGCTAATAATATTTATATACTGTTGCCGGTAGCGGTGCAATAGTTGGGTAGGGGTATAGTGCTGCTGGTTTTCAAATAAAAATTAACCATGCGTATTTGCCATTACGGCTTTAGCCAAACTGGTACCTATATTAACGCTTATTATACTTTTGGTTGTATTACGCTATGTTAACAAACATTAGCCCTTATTAAGGGTTCTAATTTTTGGTGAAGCAAACAGCACAGCTTTTGATTAAAGCATTAGTTATATAAATGAAGTGCTATCTCCTAACAGAAGCAAGTTGCAGTGCTAACTTAACGGTAGCAATAATCATTGGCTCAAAAAATACTGCAGTCAAGACTGCTGTACACCTGGCAACCCATTTATAAAAGTGAAGTTAACTAAAGCGTATACGATGCAAATAATAACATAAATGGTCGCTTTTACTTTTTTACGCAGGTTTTTGCATGGGTTCTTTTAAAGCCGTTTAAAAAGATGTAAAGCATTAAACCGGTAAGGTATCATTAAATCTGTTTGTAGCATATTGACATAAGGCATACTTTTATCATAAAAAAGGCTTGAAAACCATTTTAACCGAACAGCAGATTTCGCTAATAATAAAGCGACTGGCTTTTGAAATTCTGGAAAATAATTTGGCGCTCGAAAATACTGTCATTATTGGCTTACAGCCCCGCGGCGTTTACCTTAGCGATAAAATAGTTGATGCCCTGAAACAAATATTGGGTGGAAAAGCAGTTAATTATGGCTTGCTCGATATTACGTTTTATAGAGATGATGTGCGCAGCGGATTGCTTTTACCAAACAAAACGGATATCCCCTTTACGATACAAGCAAAAAAAGTAGTGTTGATTGACGATGTGCTGTACACAGGAAGAACCATCAGGGCTGCGCTGGATGCATTGCTCGATTTTGGCAGACCTAAAAAGGTGGAACTATGTGTGCTTATAGACAGAAGGTTTAGCCGCGAGTTGCCTATTCATCCCGATTATACAGGCAGGGTGATTGATTCGTCGATTTCGCAAAAAGTAATTGTTCGCTGGAAAGAAAAGGATCCTGCTACCGAAGTGATTATTACCCAATAAAGTTGCCTGCATGCCATTTTATAGTGGTTGAAAAAACCTGCAGCTACCACTTATTGCAATAACAATTAACTTAGCACCTCGAGATGAAACTTACAACACCGCACCTTTTAGGTATAAAAGATCTTCAATCGTCTGACATTCGCTTAATTCTCGACACCGCTCTACAGTTTAAGGAAGTCTTGCAAAGGCCCATTAAAAAAGTGCCTTCGCTACGCGATATAACCGTGGTAAACCTCTTTTTTGAAAACTCCACCCGTACCAGGATTTCGTTTGAGCTGGCCGAACGCAGGTTGAGCGCCGATGTAGTAAATTTTTCGGCAAGTGCATCTTCCGTAACAAAAGGCGAGACCATGCTTGACACCGTCAACAACATTTTAAGCATGAAGGTTGACATGGTAGTTGTTCGCCACAGTGCAAGTGGTGCACCGCACTTTTTAGCAAAACATATACCTGCCGCTATCATAAATGCCGGCGATGGAATAAATGAGCACCCCACACAGGCCTTGCTCGATGCGTTTTCTATTGAGCAGGCAACCGGTTTGCTTGAAGGAAAAAAGGTTGCCATAGTTGGGGACATAATGCACAGCAGGGTAGCGCTAAGCAACATTTACCTGCTTACAAAAATGGGCGCCGAGGTAACCGTAGTTGGCCCGCCCACGCTTATTCCCAAATACATTGATCAGGCATTTAATATAAAGGTGTCGTACAACCTGAAAGAAACCCTGCAATGGTGCGATGTAGCCAACGTATTGCGCATTCAGCTTGAGCGCCAAAACCAACCACTTTTCTCCTCGCTTAGAGAATATAATCTTGCCTACGGCATTACCCGCAAATTGCTCGATAACCTTCAAAAGGAAATTGTGATTATGCATCCCGGCCCTGTCAATCGAGGCGTTGAATTGGATAGTGATGTGGCGGATGGTAAAAACAGTATTATTCTTCAACAGGTAGAAAATGGTGTTGCAGTACGTATGGCTTGTTTGTACCTGTTGGCCGACAGGGGCGGCGACAATAACTAATAACGGATAGTATAACATCAATCCGTATTTTGTGCCAGTCAAAAAATGCAAATGTGTTACACGTAACCATGGCCTTTTTATTACCTATAAAAATATTTCGATGAAACGCATTTGCCTGTTTCCCGGCACCTTCGATCCTGTTACGCTTGGCCATATCGATATCATTGACCGGTCGCTGGACCTGTTTGACAAAGTGGTAATAGGCATTGGTAAAAATGCAAGTAAAATACCCATGTTTCCCGACGAACTAAGGTTGGAATGGCTGAACGACATTTACCGCAACGAGCCAAGGGTGGAAGCAATTGCATATGAAGGATTAACGGCCGATTGTTGCAAAAGCATACGAGCAAAATTTATAGTACGCGGTATACGCTATGTAAGTGACTTTGAATACGAAAAGGCTATTGCCGATATGAACCGTAGTCTTGACCCCACTATTGAAACGATTTTTTTAACCTGTTTGCCTAAATATACTTCTGTAGCTTCGACGCTGGTACGCGATGTATTGCGTAATGGCGGCGATGTTGACCAGTTTATTCCAAAAGAAGTGCTACACTCGCTAAAACAATTTGCTATGGTTAGCAACGTAAAAAACAAACCAACAGCGATCTTAAAAAAAAGTATACAATAATGGCCAATATATGGTTCGATAAAACGTTTGGCCTGCCGCAATTACAAGGGCTGGGAAAAGATACGATGGGCGACCACCTCGATATTGTTTTTACCGATGTGGGCGAAAATTATATTAAGGCTACTATGCCGGTGAACGAAAAAACAAGGCAGCCTTATGGTCTTTTACACGGCGGAGCATCGGCGGTTTTGGCTGAAACACTGGGAAGCGTTGCATCGGCTTATGTTGTTGACCATGCTAAACATAAATGTGTAGGCCTCGAAATTAATGCCAACCATATAAGGGCGGTGCGTGGCGGTTTGGTAACCGGCATAGCCACACCCTTACACCTGGGCGCCACCACGCATGTGTGGGATATAAAAATTTACAACGACCAGCAAAAACTGGTTTGTGTAAGCAGACTAACGGTGGCTATTATTGGCAATAGGGTATAATACTTTCATTAATTTACCTGGTTGGATCGGTCATAATATTTTTCGACGATGGAAATGATATTGTCGTAAGTGTTGCTCAAATACGACGATAGTTCACTTTCTTTTACCCATCTGATCTCTGTAATATCCTCTTCAATTTGTGGTGTAGGCTGCTGAAGTCCTGTCACTTTCATGGCATACCAATAAGTTTCCTTTTCAATTTCGTTGCCCCGTTTAGTAAATGTGTGCAGGGTTACATCTATTAATTCTCCCCGCTCCACGCCAACCAGGCCTGTTTCTTCTTCCACTTCGCGTACGGCACATTCCTCAATTGTTTCACCCTCGTCAAGCTTGCCTTTGGGCAGGTCCCACTTCCCCCTTCTAAAAATAAAAAGAATTTCTTTTGCTTCGTTTTCTACTATGCCCCCGGCGGCTGTTAATTTTTGTGGCATTTGGTATATGGTTATAGGTTAGGTATAATAGGTAATTAAGTATTTTGCTGTGGAAAATACATCATGTGGCTTTACCAGCAATTTCTTTTCTCTTTTAAAATAAAACCTTGAAAAATGTGCCAGCCATTGTTTTTGGTTAATGCTGCAGTGCTGGTACCTTAGTTGCCCGGCTGTAAATTATTTACAGGGCTACAGGTATTGGCGCTAAATAGACAAAAGCTAACTTTGTACCATGACAAACGAAAACGCGGTAGCCGAAAAACTGTTACAGGTAGGTGCCGTTCAATTAAGGCCCAACCAACCTTTTACCTGGGCCAGTGGCTGGAAAAGTCCCATTTATTGCGATAATCGAAAAATACTTTCATTTCCTTACGTTCGCGATTTTATTAAAAGCGAAATGTGTAATGTTATATTTGAAAAATACCCCGATGCCAACCTGGTAGCCGCCGTGGCTACTGCAGGCATACCATGGGGTGCTATGGCTTCCGATCAATTAAAACTGCCTTTTATTTACGTACGGCCCAAGCCCAAACAACATGGCCTTGGAAACCAGATTGAAGGATTTTATGAGAAAGGGCAGCGGGTAATAGTGATTGAAGACCTGGTAAGTACCGGCAAAAGCAGCCTACAGGTAATAGATGTATTGTTGAATGCAGAATTAATAATTGAAGGGATGATAAGCATATTTAATTATGGATTTAGCGAGGCAAATGCAGCTTTTGAGAAATATTGCCTAAACTATACATCGCTTACCAATTATAAAACTTTAATTAGTATGGCAATGGATAGTGGCATTATTTTGCCCGACAATAAAGAATTACTGTTAAATTGGAGCAAAGCACCAGCCGACTGGCAGGGAATTTGAAACGAAATTGAAAAAATAATTGACTTATGAAAAAATTGTTATTGGTTCTTTTAATGGCCTCGTTTGTTTCAACAGGCTATTCGCAAAACAGGAAACCTGAATGGGTTACATTAACTACCCCCAACGTGCGCTGTTGGGAGTGTAAGCAACGGCTGGAGAGTTACATGGCCCGCGAAATATCAAACACCCAAAGCGGTATCATTAAAATGCAAATTAATTTAGTGGGTGGCACTACAAGGGTACAGTACTGGCCCGACCGGGTTAATGTAAATTATATTCAAACCTCTGTTAACAATGCAGGTTTTGATGCCGATACCACAAAGGCAACTGAAGAAGTGTATAAAACCCTTCCGCTGGCCTGTAAGCGAAATGAAGAGGGCGGTGGACCAAAAAAAGGAAAACCCTGCCATATGCAACCCTATAAAAAATAGACCGGACAAATTGAATGTAAAAAGCCCACCAAATGTGTGGGTTTTTTTGTGTAGATAATTGCCAGGTTAAAAAATGTCAATGGCATGCCTTCCTTCGTAATTAAATGGAACGGTTACAAACAAACCGCCTTTGCCCACCCTTGTATATCCCTTTGCACCCACTAAAACTTCCTTATTAAAAACAATGCTTAGTGAATTTTTGAAAATATTTCTCATATCTACATCCATTTTGGCCGGTATAACAAATTCTGCATTTTGCGGGATTCGCATAAGCGTGTCAAGCATAAATTTTCCAACGTAGTTGTTTTGCAAATAAATGTCACACTCCACTTTTTTAAGGTCTACTCCAAATTTGTTTGGGTTAAAGTAAACCAGGTCCATACTTACCTGCGACCTGTCGAACCCCCAATTTTGAATTTTAAAATTTTTTACATCGCGGTAGTCAAAACCTTTGGGTTTTCCGCACGAAGCAAATGCAATAATTATACAGGTGGCGAAAAAGAGATATTTAAACATGTAGGGTAAATGTTAATAGCAAGATATATATTTATGGTTTTTCATCATCATTTATTATACTAAATATTTTAGAAAATTACCTATTTTTAAAAAGACCGGTTAAAAAAGAAATACCATAAAAAATTTAGCAAGATGTTTATATCTCAAATATTTACTAATCATTTAGTTAGCTAAATATACTAAACTTCTATTTCTTTATTTTGTAGCAAAAAAAGCGTTCAATTACCTCTTAATCACAGTAGCATTACACAATGGATAACATCAACATTAATTTATTGTATATTATTGAAAGTCAATATTTTCCCAGCATTGATTGGTTTAAATTATCTGCAAAAAATAGTTATGTAAAAATAGAGCAATATGATACCTTCCAAAAAATGACCTACCGTAACAGGTGCATCATTGCAGGAAGCAATGGCCCTGTTAATTTAACCGTACCGCTACAAAACGGCCGGGAACAGAAAACCTTTATGAAAGAGGTAAGGATAGACAATTCGCAAGCATGGCAAAAGCAACATTGCAAGTCATTGCAGTCGTCTTACAGTAACTCACCATTTTTTGAATATTATGCTGAGGGAATTTTTAGGGAGTTGAATAGACAGTATACGTTTCTCTTTGACCTAAACTGGCAATTAATACAATGGTTAAGCAGCGTATTGAAACTAAAAACAACCTTTAGTTTTACGAGCCAGTTTGTAAAACGATACGATCAAAATGAAGCGGTAGACATGCGGGATGCTTTTTTGCCTAAGAACAGGTTGAGCGTACCGCCTGGAGAAGAAACCTATCAACAGGTTTTTGATAACAAGTTTGGGTTTGCACCGGGTTTAAGCGTGTTGGATACCTTGTTTTGTAAAGGAAGTTTGTAAGTAACAGGACATCATATTTGAAATAATCTTAAGCCATGGCTGAAAAAGCTATTAAAAAGTAAAAAACTAATTTTCAATTGCACATATCATTGCTATTAAAAACATTATTATCCTATTTTTAAAATATGAAATTTAAAATTTTGCTAGGGGTGCTGGCTTTGTGTGCTACAAATAAACTGATGGCCCAGCAAAGGCCGCATTACACTCAATATGTACTTAATAATTACATCATAAACCCTGCTGTTGCCGGCATTGAAAATTATACTGATGTTAAGCTTAGCCACCGGCTACAGTGGGTAGGCTTAGATGGTGCACCGGTGACAACGTACCTTACAATACAGGCACCTTTAAAGAAAAGTGATTATGAGCGATCAACTGCTACCACGTTTCATGCTTCGGGGCAAAACCCACGTGGTGCCGCCTATTGGCAAGACTATACTAAAGCCGAGCCACATGCAGGGGTTGGCCTTACCGTAATAAACGATGCTACAGGGCCTTTAAACAGGTTTGCTGCGTATGGTACGTACGCATATCATATAGGTATATCCGAACGTACAAGTATTAGCGCAGGTATAAGTGCAGGCGTTCAAAACCTTACGCTAAATGCAAACAAGCTTAATTTTGGAACCCAGTTTGCGGTTGATCCGGCGGTTGCTGGCAGTGGTTATTTAAACCGCCTTAGCCCCGATATCAATGCAGGCGTCTGGCTATACTCCAGCAATTATTTTGTGGGATTGGCAGCACAGCAAATTGTTCCTTCAAAACTTAAGTTCAGTGCCGACTCGGTTACACTGTCAAACGGACGGTTAGTGCCACACATGTTTTTAACAGCAGGATACCGCTTACAACTCTCCGATGATATTTCTTTTTTGCCATCGGCCATGATTAGATATGTGAATCCATTACCATTGGGTATTGATGTAAATGCCAAACTGCAATACCAGGATTTGATTTGGGTAGGAGGCAGCTACCGCTATAAAGACGGATTTGCCGCAATGGTGGGTTTAAACATAAGCAATACCTTAAATTTTGGTTATGCTTATGACATTACAACCAGCAGGCTAAACACAGTTAGCAGGGGTACACACGAAATTGTGATTGGCTTTTTATTGGGAAATAAATATGGTGATTGGTGCCCACGCAACCTTTGGTAAGGTTAACTCCCATTTAACCAGGCAGGTCTATTATTAGTGCAGGATGGAAACTACAAATTTAAAATCAGTTAATTAAGATTGAAAACATGGCTGGTGTTAAAACCGTGCCTTTTTTAATTGCCTTGCCTTTGTAGTTAATTGCTTTACCCCTGGTTCCGGATTGGTGTAAATGATAATAATGATGCTTGATGAATCCTTGTTGTTTTCATTTAAATGATTCTTTGAGCGGATAATGGTAGCTTTTTCTTTATAATCGTACGAAAAAAGGCGGGGAGTAACATTGTTGGGTGCATAGCTAAAGATGCGCTCATTTTCATCTTCATTGTCCGTTGCGTTATTCCATGTAGTTGGTTCGTTAAATTGAATTTTTTGCAGTGATGTTCTATATTTTTTTGCAGGCTCCTGGTATAGTTTTTCCAATTGTAGATAATAATCGGCTGCTTTTTGTTCGGCTGCTGCCAACGCTGGTTTAAATCCCTGTTGGATGGCAGTCGCTTCCAGTATTTTTTTTGCTTCTATTTTAACTCGATCGTTATTCAGAAAATTATTTTGTACATTTTTGTGGGTTTCAGCCAATACTTTTTTAAGCATAATTGAAAAATGCACTGGTACCTTAACCGCCGGTACAGGTAAGGAATCAAGCTTTTGGCCAACGGTTTCTTTAACGTTGTTGAGTAAATCAATTACTTCGTTTTGTTTTACAAGCAATTGGCTAAAAAAAGGTGACTGTGCCGGTATACCTGCCAAAAGGCTATCGGTTACCACCTCTGCCACTTTAAAGTTCTTTTCACTTTTTTGGTTGATTAGCGTTTTAATTTCTTTATGCGGCACACTAGTCAATACCGCTCCCTTAACCGCCCTTCGTTTTTCGTTGTTTACAATAGCTATTGCGTTTTTATTGATCAATAAATAGGTGAGGTCGAAAAGTGGATGTATAAGTTGGTCTGCCGGTGCATTTGGCGCCTTGTATTGAATGGTTTTTACAACAATATTTGACGGCGATTTTTGTTTCCCGGGAGCCATCCATGCAACTACACTTAGCACTGCAGATAAGAGCACCAACAATAATAAGCGGTTGCGGTAATTATAGGTGCTATCTTTCTTTTCTATCATACGCTTAACCCTTATTAAAAGCGATTGCTTTCTATCAACCGCGTTCATAACCATTTTATTACCCGATAGCTGATGTTGTAATTTTGCAATGGTCAATAAGGCATGCGCATAACTGCCTGCATCGTATTGATATTGTAGTACGCGGTCATCACAGCAGTTCTCTCGTTCGCGCCGTATATGCCTGGCAATTAAAATGGTGAACGGATTAAAAAATAGCATTACTTCAATTACTGACAAAAGCAGGTTGGCAATATAGTCGTAGCGCTTAATGTGGGCTATTTCGTGAAGAATAACAGCCTCCAGTTGTGTAGTTGATAAATGTGTGACAGTTAAAAAAGGTAGTAAAATAATAGGCCGAAGGCAACCAATGGTGAGTGGGCTTTTAACATTATCTGAAAAAAAAATTTCTATTGTACGTTTTATCCCTAATTGATAGCTAACCTTTTGTACAAAAAGCCTGATGTCTAAGTTGCATTTTATTTTGTCAAGTTTTCTAAAACGTGTAGAGGAGATAAAACATTTTATCAATTTGCTTAAAAACGCAATTAACAAGGCGAGGTAGGCCAGGGCAACATGCGGAAGATAGGTTTCCAATATAAGTAAAGCCAAAGCGATCTGCTGTTGTAATAGAGCAGAAAAAGGGGAATAATAGCCACCCCAAAGCTGCGCATTGCTTTTACCAACGGATGGCAACTGGCCCAGCTCGTTGGTATAGTATGCCACTGTAAAACAAAACCAGCCAAAACCCACTATTTGTAAAATGGTTGCCAACCCGTATTTTTTGGTTGCCGATAGGTTGGTAATAGAGTTAAGAACCAGGTAAATAAGCCATAGCAAACCAAATTGCCACAGGCTGTTTACCAATGCATAGCCCAGGGCGTGCAATAAAGAAGACTGCGATAAGGAAAGCATATCATTGCTTTTTTAGGTTATCCAACATTTGCTGTATTTGGTCCAGCTCGCTTTTTGTAGGGGCGTGGTTACCCAGGGCCTGCATTACCAATTGTGTAGATGAACCTCCAAACACCCCGTTAATTAATTTTCCAAGAAGTTGATTTTGTGTACTCTCGCGGCTTATGTTAGCGGTAAAAATATGCGTTTTGGCAGAGTCGTCGCGACTAACCAACCCTTTTTCGTGCATTATCTGCATTAGTTTAAGGGTAGTAGTATAACCTGCCTCTTTGTATTCTAATATTGTTTCATGCACTTCTCTTACAGTAGCTTTTCCTCTGTTCCATAAAACCTGCAGTATTTCCAGTTCTCCCTCTGTTGGCTTAACCTGTTTCATAGTTGTACGAGTAATTTCGTATCAATATTAGATGTTTTTTAAAACGATAGCCACTTAATTTGGATTATTAATATATTGTTAACAAAAAGGCGAGCTAATAAATTAACTGAAAAAAAGGTGGTTCAACCGGTGGTACTTCCTTATAAATTTCGCTATTATTTCCATAACCACTTTGCACCAATAAAATAAATTTTTGTCAGGTGTAGATTAGCAATATGCCAGTACTGACCTGTAGTTAATGACTTTTACGTTTTCGGTTCTTTGCAATAGTAAATATTTAGCCCTTTCCCACGTATAACAGAATTTTAAATGCGTAAGTTTACTTCTGTCTGCCTGTATTTTGCCAGGTCCTTTGTTAGCGGCTGTTTTTTTACCGTATTGTTTTATAAACTCTTTTTGTTTGTATCACGGGTTACAATAGTCACAATACATAGGGTCTTCGGTTGTCTTTTTGTGTGGATACATTTCTTTTTTTGTGTAATTACAATGCTGACAAACATAAATGTAACTTAATGTTGAATTGGTAGGTGAACCGCATAAACTACATTCTAATCCTTTTTTAGCGTCCGTGATTCCAAAGCCCGGTTTATTACATTGCGGACATAATGAACTTATTTTAGCTATCAATTTTTGAGTTGCAGCTTCAATTACTTTCATGCGGGATGGATTATATATTGCCCTCATATCTGTTTCGGCAAAAACGGAATTAAACTTATCAAACAATTCTACGAATGCATTTTTTAAATGGTTTACATCGGTAATCCCTTTAATGATAATATCGTTATCCGTTTTGGCTTTGCGAAGAATTAATCCATGAGATGGAAAGTTAATGGCATTCGCAAATGCCAAAAGTTCTTCTTCATTTTTAATCTCTTTGCCATTAAAATTTGTTAATGTGCTTAACTCTCTCACTATAATTTCTAAATTATTTTTTTTGTCAATAAAAATCAAAAATTCATCATCGGCACTTACAAAAAACATTGTTGGATGTGGTCCAAAAGAGCCTTCACTGGCTATGCCTAAGTCGCAATTTGTCAGCTTCATTGCCATCATGCATTTTTGTCTTGCTGTGGAAATGGGGTCAAGTTCCCGTTCAATTTCACCGGTGAAAGTGCCTAAAATGTCTGTATCAAAATTTTTATCTACAAAGCAGTATACCCCAAATGCTTTTTCTAAAAGTGGGGCCATCACTTTTTCCTTTTCGTGCTTAGTGGCAATTACTAATTTTCTATTTTTAAATATATCCATTTCAATTTTCTATCTAAATTTCAGGTATTTCATTTTCTTTAATTGCCCTTTCCAATCTGTCGTTCATAGATAATCCCAAACCAGCATCAGGTAATCTTTCGGCTACAATCATATCTAAATTAAGTTTGTCTAAGTTATGTAGTGCTGCAAACAATTGAGAAGCGGCTTCCCTTAGGTCGGCCTTTTTTGATAGTACCTCCACATGTACTATTTGCGGTGCAAAAATCTCTTTACAAAAAACTAATACACCGATTTTCTTTTCAGGAAAATTTTGAATGAAGGCTTCTATATTGTTTTCTAAGTAAATTTTTGTTAAAGGTGCATAATGCCTTGAAAGCATCCCCGGGGCATCAGGAGCATTTTCTTTTTTATTTTTAATGATAATTTTGCCTGCTTTTTCCTCAATATCTTCAATGGAAATTGCGCCCAACCTGTATAATACTGGTTCTTCATTTTCAAAGCCAATGATGGTAGATTCTATGCCACTTGTGCAATCGCCCCCATCCAATACCATTGACAAATTTTTACCAAAATATTCCTCCACATGCAATGCCTTGGTTGGGCTAATACGACCAAATGGATTAGCACTTGGTGCAGCTAATGGAAAACCTACTTGTTGTAACAATTTTAAAGTAATGGGGTGATCAGGAATTCTTATGGCTACAGTGTCTTTTCCTGAAGTAACCAAACCCGATATTTTTGACTTTTTTTTTAGCACTAACGTTAAGCCTCCCGGCCAAAAAGTATTTGCTATTAAACGAGCTTTATCTGGTATAGCAATGGCTAACTCATCCAATTGTTGCATATCATGTACATGTACAATTAAAGGATTGAAAAAGGGTCTTTTTTTTAGTTCAAATATTTTCTTAATTGCCTTTTCACTATAAATGTTTCCAGCTAAACCATACACTGTTTCTGTAGGTATAGCAACCAATTTTCCCCTTTTCAAAATGTCAACTGCCATTTCCAGGCTGTCAGATATAATGCTGGTCATGTTATTTTTCTTTTATTTTTAAAGCCATTCCTTTTTCAGTTTCACAAAATTTGCCATTAATGTAAACCAAATTTCCATTAACAAAGGTATTTATGACTTTAGTTGTAAAAGTTGTTCCTTCCAATGGCGACCAACCACATTTATATAAAAGATTGTCTTTGTTGACCGTCCATCTTGCGTTTAAGTCAACCAAAGACATGTCTGCGTAATAACCTTCTCTTATAAATCCTCTTTTTGTAATGCCATAAAGCGTAGCTGGGTTATGAGACATTTTTTCAGCAATTTTTTCCAAAGAAATAAGACCTTGTTTATACAATTCCAACATGCAATTTAACGAATGTTGTACTAAAGGTGCTCCAGACATAGATTGAAAATATGGCTTCTGTTTCTCTTCCAGTGTATGTGGTGCGTGGTCGGAAGTAATAATATCAATTCTATCGTCCAATAATGCTTTTAATAAACCTTGTCTGTCCTTTTCTGTTTTTATAGCAGGGTTCCATTTTATCAAATTACCCAAACGCTTATAGTCCTTGTCCGTAAACCAAAGATGATGTACAGATACCTCTGTTGTAATATTCTTTTCGCTTAGAAGAATATCGTTTCGAAATAAATGCGTTTCAGCTTCGGTAGTTAAGTGCAAAATATGTAATCGGGAATGGTATTTATTTGCCAATTCAATGGCTTTTTTGGTTGCTTCAAAACAAGCATTTTCACTTCTTATTAATGGATGATACTTAATAGGAATATCCTCGCCATATAGTTTTCTATATATATTTTCGTTTTTTTCTATTATTTGTTCTTTTTCGGCATGGATAGCAATAATAGATTTACAGTTGGCAAATAGTTTTTCCATTGTTTGAGGATTGTCTGCCAGCAGATTTCCTTTTTTTGTAAAATACAAACCATCGTCTGAAACACCGATAAGTTTTGAAGTATCTGTATTGACTATTTCTTCAATATTATCGCTATTTACGCCTAAAAAGAAGGCATAATTTGCTAATGATTTTTTTGAGGCAAGTTCGTATTTGTCAGAAAGTGTTTGAATGGTCAAAACGTTAGGAATTGTGTTTGGCATATCTATAAAAGAAGTTACGCCGCCTGCTATAGCAGCTTTGCTTTCATAATAAAGGTCACCTTTATGTGTTAGTCCAGGTTCACGAAAATGCACTTGGCCGTCAATTATTCCTGGTAATAAATATTTGCCTTTTCCGTCAATTACAGTAAAGTCGGGTTCAACTTTTATTTCACCAATTTTTTGAATACAATTGTCATAAATAAGAATATCACCTGCTAAACTTTTACGTTCGTTTATAATGGTGGTATTTTTTATAATATATTTAGAAGCCATAATTATAGATGCTTATCTATTTTGGTGGGGTCTGTTACCATCGCCCGCTACTACATCAATATCGGGGTTATAAGCTACCTCTTCAAAGTTTTGATAATTGTAGATACACTTAGCAGGTATATTGTATTTTTTTGACCAAACGGCTTGTTTTGCAGGTGTGTCGGTAACAACGCCCGCCAAATAATAAGTTTTGTTTATTGCAGCGCAGATGCCAGCAAATTGGTAGTGTAATAACCAAAACCAACCAAGGCAACACCAGGTTTAGTTTTTTGGTAACTCGGTGCACAAAAAAGTTGTTGCGGCGTAAAGGGTATTGCAGCACTTCCGGCGACAATTGTTTTTAAGACATTTCGTCGTGATAATTGCGCCAATGCAGTAGTTTCTTTAGTCAATTTTTGATTGGTCATTATATATTCATTTTACCCGAAATAATCAATTTCCCATTCTAAATCCTGGCATTAATTGTGTCCTTTCAGTTGGTTAAAAGTGCAACTGCGTTTCTGTAACGCTATCTGCCTCTATTTTATTTAAGCAAATAGGGCTGAATTGTTGTGTTGCCCTTATTTCGGCGGTGGTCTTGCTGCTTCCATCGTGGCTCCAACCCGGGGGATTGACCATATATTTTACCGCATTACCTAACGATCGCCCACGTTTTACATCCCGAACCAAATTGCTCCACTCGTGAAAAGCTATTTTTACGGGGTTAAAGGTGTTTACGTTTTTAGAAAGACCAAATACTGGCCTATTCTCCTCTGGTTGAAAAGTTTTAAACAGCCGGTCCCAGATAATCATTATGCCAGCATGATTTTTATCGAGATATTCAATATTGGTGGCATGGTGCACCCGGTGGTGCGAGGGGGTATTCATGATAAACTCAACCGGTGCAGGTAATTTTTTGATAGCTTCGGTGTGTATCCAAAACTGGTAAATTAAACTTATTTGCTGCATAATCATCACCACCAATGGGTGAAAACCTACCAACGGCATCCACAGCCAAAAAACAAAACTGCCAGTAAAATTACCAGTCCATGTTTGCCGTAAGGCTGCCGCCAAATTATATTTTTCAGAAGTGTGGTGTACCACGTGCGATGCCCAAAAAAACCTGATGTGGTGGCTGCTGCGGTGAAACCAGTAGTAACTAAAATCGTCAGCAAAAAAAGCAAGCGCCCAAACCCACCAATTTGCAGCGTCAAGGGTAAAAAACCGGTATTGGTAGGCAAGATAGTAAGCGCCAAACACTAATACCTTTGAACCAAAACCCGACACAACATTACCAATGCCAAGGGCCATGCTCGAAAAGGCATCGCGGGTTTCGTAATAAGCCTTTTTTTCGCGATGGGAGTAATACCATTCAATAATTACTAGCAACACAAAGGCCGGAATAGCATAAAAAAGTAGAGTGGGTCCCATGAAATGATTTTATATCGACACGTTTAAATGTACAATTGTTTAATGCATTAAAAAAGCCCCGGTAAGTAAATAACAAGGCCTTTCTTATATTCTTTAAACGAATGGGTAGTTATTGCTACTCTTTAATTTTTACTTCAAAATCTACTTCTTTGCCATTACCAATTAATAAAAGGTATTTGTTAGTAATGTCAGCGCTTTGCTCCTTACCATCAATAGTTAACTTTCGTTTTTTATATGAAACAGTTACGTCATCTCCTATTATTATGCCATCTTTTTTTAGAGCTGCCAGTAATGCCTCCGGGACTTCGGCCGCAACCGCACTGTTTGTATTAATTGTATTGTCGTTTCCAGCTACCCTTACTACAACAACTTTTTCTGTTGCGGTCTTCTGTCCATTTACAGCCTCGGCTGTACCACCGTACATTTGGGCAAGGGTAGGGGCAATTACTAACGATACGATAGACATTAATTTAATAAGGATGTTCATTGAAGGGCCAGAAGTATCTTTAAATGGATCACCCACAGTATCGCCGGTAACTGATGCCTTGTGTGGCTCCGACTTCTTAAAATACATTTCACCATTAATTTCAACACCTTTTTCAAAACTCTTTTTAGCATTGTCCCATGCACCGCCAGCATTGTTTTGAAAAATTCCCATCAAAACACCGCTTACGGTGGCACCAGCCAAAAATCCCCCCAATGCTTCCGGACCCATCAAAAAGCCTATCAGCAATGGCGAAATTATGGTGATAGCACCCGGAAGTAACATCTTTTTCAACGATGCTTCGGTAGAAATGGCCACACACTTATCGTACTCAGGCTTGCCTGTACCTTCCATAATACCGGGAATCGTTCTAAATTGGCGGCGTACTTCTTCAACCATTGCCATAGCTGCTTCGCCCACGGCACGTATGGCAAGGCTTGAAAAGATAAAAGGGATCATACCACCTACAAACAACGATGCAAGTACATCTGCTTTATAAATATCAATATGCTGATTATTGGGCATTGCTATACCAACAAACGCAGCAAATAAGGCAAGGGCAGTTAATGCGGCAGAAGCAATAGCAAAACCCTTACCGCTGGCAGCAGTGGTATTACCTACGGCATCTAATATATCGGTCTTTTCTCTCACTTCGGGAGGCAGTTCACTCATTTCTGCAATGCCACCGGCATTGTCGGCAATAGGGCCAAAGGCATCAATGGCCAATTGCATGGCAGTAGTACTCATCATACCGGCAGCGGCAATAGCCACACCATACAAACCGGCACAGGCATACGAACCATATATTCCGCTTGCCAATACTAAAATGGGCAAAAACGTACTTTCCATACCAACTGCTAAACCGCCAATTATATTAGTAGCATGGCCGGTTGCCGATTGGCGAATAATACTCATTACCGGGCGTTTGCCCATAGCAGTGTAATACTCGGTAATGATACTCATTAATGTACCCACCACAAGGCCAACGCCAATAGCACCCAAAACACCATTTCGGGTAAATTCCAAGCCACGTAAGGTCATAGTTTCGGGCAAAATAAAATTGACTATAAAAAAACAGGCAATTGCTGTCAACACCATCGATCCCCAATTGCCCATATTAAGCGCTTTTTGCACGGCCTCTGTGCTCATACCACTGCTATCACTAATGCGAACAAATAAAGTTCCAACTATTGAAAGAAGAATTCCGACACCGGCGATCAACATGGGTAATAAAATAGGTGAAAGCCCATTAAAATTATCTGCCAATATACCACCGGTGGCGCTGGTAACTTCCCGGCCCAGTACCATGGTGGCTAAAACAGTGGCCACGTAGCTTCCAAAAAGGTCGGCACCCATACCTGCCACGTCACCAACGTTATCACCTACGTTATCGGCAATGGTTGCCGGGTTACGAGGATCATCTTCGGGAATGCCGGCTTCTACTTTACCAACCAGGTCGGCGCCTACGTCGGCAGCCTTGGTGTAAATACCACCACCCACACGCGCAAACAAGGCAATACTTTCGGCACCCAGCGAAAAGCCGGTTAATACTTCAATAGTACGCAGCATGCCTTCGGGGTTACCATCAGCAGCAAAAAAATGTTTTAAAATAATATACAAACCGCCAAGGCCTAACACTGCAAGGCCCGATACACCAAGCCCCATTACAGAACCCCCGGTAAACGAAACATTCAATGCTTTTGCAAGGCTGGTTTTGGCTGCCTCGGCAGTGCGAACGTTGGCTTTGGTAGCTACCTTCATACCTATATAGCCGGCAGTGGCACTAAATACCGCACCAATAATAAACGAAATGGCAATGCTCCAATGGCTGCCTTCGTTTTTTGAAGCCATAAAACCAAGCAAAAGCGAAACGATCACAACAAAATACCCCAGAATTTTCCATTCAGCTTTTAGAAAGGCCATTGCCCCTTCGGCAATGTAAGTGCTGATTTCTTTCATTCTGTCGTTGCCCGCGGGTTGCTTGCTAACCCAGTTAAACTTTATTAGCGTATACAACAAACCGATAATTCCCATTGCCGGAACGGCATAAATCAAATTGTCCATATGCAGGTGGTCTATATTTTTAGGTCGGCAAAAATAAGATAAAGACTCAATATAACAGGGCTTTAACTAAAATAGATAAACCGTTGATTACAGGCCCTTGCAATTGTACCTTATAACCTTGATTAACAGCTACTTTCGGCCAAGTTCAATTACTTTACAGTCTTTAATTTCGTTGCCAGTTATGGTAAACTTGACGAGTGTTTTTACCTGGTGCCAGCCCTGTTGGCCTGCTGCTCCGGGGTTTATGTGCAGGCACTGATATTGATCGTCGTACATTATTTTTAATATGTGGGAGTGCCCTGATATAAACAAACGGGGTTTGGTATCTATGATCGTTTGTTTGGCCAGGGGCGTATATTTTCCAGGGTAGCCTCCAATATGTATCATTAACACTTTTACCCCTTCACAAACAAACGACGTTACTTCTGGAAATTCTGTCCTTATTTTTTGCCCATCAATATTACCGTAAACACCCCTGATTGGTTTAAATTGCCGAAGCGCATCCACCACTTCCATACTTCCAAAATCGCCACCATGCCATATTTCGTCGCAATCGGCAAAATATGTAAATACTGCTTTGTCTAAATAACTATGTGTGTCTGAAATAAGGCCTATTTGCATTATAACCGCAATTTATTAGATGCAATGTAAAAAAGCCTAATTTTTAAATAGTAGCTGTAAAAAAGCAGGGCGGTAAAAAATAAAAAAGGTATTTTAAATTAGCGATGTTGGTTAAACAAGGCTGTAATGTATACGAGTGCAACATTTGCTCAGTTGCTGCCAACGAGATGGACAACCAAATTTTTACAGTAAATGAAATGCTGGTATCAAAAAAAATACATCGGCAAATAATTGCAAAAAAAAGAACAGGCAGCGCACCTATTCTTTTTTTTCGCCGATAGCAAATGGTTCCATTTTACAAACTTTTAAGGCTATCTATTAGCCATGGCCAAAGCTTCGGCAGGCGGTACTGGGGCGGGTACCTTATTTTTTATGGGGGGAATACTTCTTAAATATGCATATATCGATTTTAGATCGTTATCAGTAAGTTTTCCAATATCGTACCAGGGCATTGGGGGTAAAATTTGCCTGCCATCGGGCTGCCCAAGGTGTTTACCTGTGCGCATTGTTTTAACAAAAGTATCTTCGTCCCAGCTACCCATACCCGAGGTGGAATCTGGTGTTAAGTTAGCAGCGTACGAAATGCCCCAAGGTCCAATCCATGCAGTTAAATCGGGTGTACCCAGTACATAACTGCCTGGGGTGAAAGCTGATGCAGTAAATGGCTGCATTTTTGTCGTTTGCGGATACCCGGATAACAATACGGACGTATCATTTATTGGTCCATTTGGTCCCATGATCTTGGGGCTATGACAATGATTACATCCACCATAATCAACAAGATAGTGGCCATTTGCCACCATTTCCTCAGTCTCCATGTTTCTAACATCGGTTATGCTGGTTTCTTTCGGTTTGCTGTGACCATCGTTACAGGCCGTTATGGTTGCCAAACAGGCACAACATAGAAAAATAATTATTAATGCAGGGATGTAGCTGTGTTTCATTTTAGGGTCTTTAATGATAAAATTTGTTTGCGGGTTGAATATAGAGAAACGTTTAAAAAAATGCAAGCGTTACCGTTATATTATTTGACACGGCCAACGGTTTAACGGCTGCCAAACATTGCGATGATGTACATTTGAAACATTGAGATTGCTTGAAAAAATCGAATAATTTATGCCACACTACCATACCAGCGGTACTACACCCCATAAACGACATACTCAATTTAGAAAACCTGATGGTTCCCTATATGCCGAAGAACTGTTTAGCACAGAAGGATTCAGCAACGATTATTCGCTTTTGTATCATGTTTACCCGCCTACAGTAATTATTGGTACAGATGAACCTGTATCTGTTGCGCCTGAAATTGCCGAGGAACATATGCTAAAGCACCGCTGTTTTGAAGGCTTTTCGATTGCCCCAAATAGTGATTATTTAGCCAGCAGGCAACCCATATTGGTAAATAACGATGTACAGGTGGTATTGGCTGCACCACAACAAAGTATGACAGGATACTTTTACAAAAATGCCGACGCTGACGAACTTCTTTTTATTCATGAGGGCAGTGGCAAATTGCTGACCGCCTATGGCGAACTGCGTTTTGCTTATGGCGATTACCTTATAATACCAAGGGGAACCGTGTACCAGTTATTGTTTAATGATATCAACAATCGCCTGTTTATTGTAGAAAGCCGCAGTCCAATCCGTTACCCAAAAAAATATTTGAGTAAATATGGTCAGCTATTAGAAAATTCGCCGTTTTGCGAACGCGATATCCGCCCGCCAGTACAACTTGCCACCTTTGACGAAAAAGGTGATTTTTTGATAAAGACCAAAAAGAAAGGGATGTTGTACGGGCTGCATTATGGGCATCACCCGTTTGATGTGGTAGGATGGGATGGTTGCTGCTACCCCTTTGCCTTTAGCATTCATGACTTTGAGCCTATCACAGGTCGTATTCATCAGCCTCCACCCGTGCATCAAACTTTTGAGGGTAATAATTTTGTGGTGTGCAGTTTTTGTCCACGGTTATACGACTATCACCCAAATGCCATTCCCGCCCCGTATAACCATAGCAATATTGACAGCGATGAGCTGCTGTACTATGTGGATGGGGATTTTATGAGCCGCAAAAACGTAACCCGCGGCATGATGACACTGCACCCTGCTGGCATACCCCATGGACCACACCCCGGCGCGGTAGAAAAAAGTATCGGTAAAAAAGAAACAGCCGAATTGGCGGTAATGGTAGATACTTTTCACCCACTAAAACTTACTAAACAAGCCCTGAATATTGAGAATACAGGGTACGCAATGAGCTGGGCAGAGTAATGCTGAGGTAACAATAATTTATTTTAAGTCCCAATCCAACCAATCAACTTTTTTATACGGGGTAGTAAAAAATTGTTGAGCCTTGGCATCGAATTCCTCTTTAAATCATTGAACTGTTCCGTGCCCCGATGCAGGCAAAATCCATAAATAAGCCTGCGGAATATTTTCGAAAATTTCCAATGTATGGGCAGGTTTTATTACATCGTTGTCACCGCCAATAACCAAAACCGGGCATTGTATTGTTTTAAGGTCGGCAGGTGTTATTTGAGGTTCAATCTCCATCATATGTAGCAGCTTACTAGTGTTACGGCTGTAGTCATCTTGCTTGCCGGCATTTATTTGCGCAATATTATCCCTTATAAGCGCTGAGGCTGATGGAGTAAGCACGGTGGAGCCGGGAACTATATTGGCACCTGTAGTTGCCAGTTTTTTTACTTTGTCAGGATGTCTGATAGCTAATAAAAGACCATTAATTCCTCCATCGCTCCAGCCTGTAATGTAAGCCGGGGATATATGTAAAGAGTTCAACAGCGCATTAAAATCATCCGCCATTTGTTCATAATGCAATTCGCTTCCAAAATCAACTATTTTGCCCTTGTGCCCGGCCATCCACAACTATCACTTTATAAAATTTTTCAAAATAGGGTATCTGGTATTTAAAATATTTTATGGAATTTCCATTACCATGAATAAGCAGCAATGCCTGTCCCTGTCCATAGGTTTCGAAGTACAACTTTATTCCTCTTGTCGATAAATATTTTCCCACTTTGGCGCTGCTGCCATAGGGTACTACGGCTGCTGCAGTTTTATTAGTGGATTGGGAAAAGGTGACAGAAAAAATAGAGAGCTAAAAAACTATCAACAGTTTGATTGCAATTCTACACATCTTTTAAAATTTTAGTGTTTGAGTAGTTCTCTTAATAAAGATAGGGGTGCATTAGCACCAAAATTTCCAGCCTTTGTTTAAATTCAATTGGATAGGCGATAAAAACTTTGCGACTGTTTTTATCACCTGTCAAAAACTTACAAACGGTTACTAAACTTATTTGGGGCGGTTTGTAGTAACAATGTTTTTGAAAATGTTAAACAGAGTGTGTAAATTATGCCCAAAAAACATACATATGATCAAGTACAATCAATTAAAAGTAGGTGATTACGTTATGGCTGAATACGAAGGAACGAGAAGAGAAGGGGCAGTGATTAAACTTAATGGCGATGAAAAACAGGCCTGCATTCTATCGGGCGACCAGGAATTTTGGTTTGAGTTAAACCATCTTTATCCCATTACGTTGGATGAACAACAACTATTCAGGCTTGGCTTTCAAAAGCATGTTTATGAAGATGACTCCATAAAATACGCAAAAGGTGCCTTTAGGATGTTGGTTCCCAGGCCAGCGCAATTTACCAATTTTGAAATGTGGTATCGCGAAGACAGGCGCCATATAAATGCAGCCATTACGGTACACGAATTTCAAAATTTATATTACAATATGACCAAAGTACACCTAACCGAAAATTAGAAACCATCCACACACTTTATATTGGTTGGTGTTCCGACGCCGGCTATTTTATTGCTGTTATATTTTTACCGTAACAACTTACATTTTAACATTGAGAGCGTTTTTTGTTTTGATAAAAAAAGTATTTAAATAAAATGGGTGGAAATAAGGTAAGGCCTTTGATTGCTTTTTTGTTATATTGATTGTTTGTATTGTAACTAGTAACCAGCAGTTTGGTGGCAACCCGTCATCGCTGAAATAAAAACAGTTCAATACTGATACCGTTAGGATCATTTTTCCTGCAGGCATTGCACCCAGTGCCAAAAAGGGGGGCTTCAGTGGTTCATAAGTTGCAGCAGCAACATACCATAGGTAAAGGAACACAGGTGCGTAAAATAAATATTGTAATTTAAATTCAACCAAGCTTTGACAACGGCTCCGTTGGCCCTGGCCCCTGGCGCAGCGAATTTTATTTATATGCACCACAAAACAATTTTGACCAGGGCAGTTTATTTTGGGCCGACAAACTGGCCGTGCACGAATACCTCCATATTCAGCAATACAGTAATTATAAAGTGGGGCTTTCAAAACTTGCCAGCATTGTGTTGGGTCAGGAGGGGCAGGCTGTTAACAACAGCGCCGCCATACCCGATTACTTTTTTGGAAGGCGATGCCGTATTTAACGAAACGCCGTTAACCACGCAAAGCAGGGGCCGACAGCCATTGTTTTTCAATGGTTATAAAGTTTGTATAGGCAAGGCTTAAACTATTCGTTTGCCAAATTGCGCAACGGTAGTTTAAAAAATTATGTTTCTGACCATTACCAATTAGGCTATTTATTGGTGGGCTATGGCCGCCAAAAGTATGGCCACAATTTTTGGGGTAAAGTAATACGGCACGCTGCCCGGTTTAAACCACTGTTATACCCGTGGCAAGGTGCCATTAAAAAATATACAGGTAAAAAACACAGTCAGTTTGTAAACAATGCCTTTCATTATTATAATGAACAGTGGCAACAACAAAGTAAAATAGCTATCAACTTTACTACTAGACAAACCAGTTTTTGCTACGGATTATAAATATTCTTCATTGCTGCCCAATGGGCAAATGGTAGTGTTAAAAAGAAGCTATCGCGAAATACCAACTTTTTATTTGATTGATAAGGACGGAAACGAAAATAAGATTGCGGTTTGTGACATTGCCTACGACGATTATTTTTCAGCAAATACTCACCAATTGGTTTATGGTACACTTAAGCCCGACGCACGTTGGGCGTACCGGAAATTTAGTGACCTGCGTATTTTAAAAATTGCCACCGGCACAATTAAAACCATCAGCCATCGCAAGCGTTACTTTTCGCCCGTTATTGCACAGGCCGGGTCAATGGTGGCAGCGGTGGAAATGACAACCGATCAGCGGTCCAATATTGTTTTGCCTGACGGTACAGGCAACCTGCTAAAAACAATCAACGGCGAGCCGAGTGGGGTTTTCATGTTCCCCAAATTTTTTAACGACGGCCGCCCGGTGGTAACAGCTACCAGAAACCAAAAGGGAGAAATGGGCCTGCAGAAAATTAATTGGAGCAGGGTACAATAAAGTCACTTATACCGTTTGGCAACCTTATTATTGGCTATCGCACTATTAAGGACGATACCATATTTTTTACATCAACTTTTGGAAACCGCGACGAGGCATGGGCTTATATAGAAAGCACCACTGAGGCGCTTCGCGTGGCACCGGTAAATGGTGGCCTGTATCACCCCACCTTTAATAATGTAACCGGCCAAATGGTTGCTTCGGTGTTTACCGCCAATAGTTATACATTAGCATCTTTTTTAACCAATCAGTTGCTTTTTTAAAAAGTTGACTTTACCGGCAAGGCAATTTAAAACCTATACTTGCCTGGGGCGCTCGGCTTGGGCAATAGTACGGTACTTACAAACCTGCCCAACCGCGATTTTAGAATAAGTAAATATTCACAGGCTTTTTAGTTGCCAAATTTTCATAGCTGGCGACCCTTGTATGACCAACCTGAGTATTCATTTTCGGTGTACAGTCAAAACATTTTAAACACCTTGCAAACAACCTTGCAATACATTTATTATAAAAACGAGCAGACTAATAAATTGGCAGCTTCGTCCATTTATGGTGGTTGTTATGCACAACCACTAATAACTGCAGCTACTATCGACAACAGGCCCATCCGGTTTAATACTAATACTTCATTCTACTATAATGAAAATACTGTGGGGGCGGGGTTTACATTACCGTTAAACCTATCGGGCGGTAAGCAATATCGTTTTTTGACGTTTACTTCTACCTACAATATCAATCATTTAAAGCTTATCGGTGTTGGTAAACGTTTTTTTAAAGATAAAAATTTCAATTATTTTCAAAACCGGATATTTTTTTCGTCGCAGGTACAAAAAGCCACCCAACAAATATTTCCCCGGTGGTCACAGGTAGTAACGCTTCAATACCGCAATGTGGTAAATAACAATAATGCTATTCAGTTTCTTGCTTCGGGCAGTTTTTATTTTCCGGGTTTAATGCAAAACCATCACCTGGTACTTACAGCTGCGTATTCGGCCCGCGATACCATGAACCTATACCAGTTCTCAGATAACTTTCCTTTTTCGCGGGGCTATAGATTAATCAATTTTCCGCGAATGTATAATGTGGGCGCCAACTATCATTTTCCACTTTGCTATCCTGATATTGGTTTTGGCAACATTGTATAACTACAACGTTTACGGTCAAACCTGTTTGCCGACCACACCCGCGCTAAAAGTTTACGTGCCGGTAACACTTTAAATTTTAATACGGCAGTTGCAGAAGTTTTTGCCGATACAAAATGGTGGAACCAATAAAATGTTTTGTCAGGTGTACGCTACAGCAGGCTTTTAAATAATGAGCTCACAGGCGGTACCAACCCCAACCAGTGGCAAATAATTTTGCCGGTCAACTTATTTTAATGCAACAAACAGCTATAGAAGCACGTTTCAATTATGTTGCAACCCCCATAAATCAATGCTATGTTATTTAAAAAATGTCAAAACCAAAATAAATGGTAAATAGTCAGTTGCAAGCAATTACTGCATCATACAAGCATTACCTGCTATTACTTATTACAACTTACATTTAACTGAACACCATCATAATTATGATAAAAGCAGCATTTTGTGCGTGTAATATTATATAGGTGGTATTTTAGCAATTTTCTTTAACAACTTTCGTTTATCTTTTTTAAAATTAAAAGCATTAAAATTGCATATATGGGTAAATATTTACGCTAAAGATTCCATTTTTTTATTTTCCTTTTAACTGATTTGCAAGTGTTTAAAAAGTTTTTGTTGACTGTTATTGCCTTTGGTGCCATCGTTGCCATTTTTGCATTTAATTCAAAAAACCAGTTAGTTATTCACGATTTAACAAATGGTAAAGACAGCTCCCGCTCTTCCTTTTTGCCATATAATGATGTATACGACAGCCTGCATTTGCAAAAAATAAATTTGAGCGAACAAGCGTTTTCGCACGCCATCAGCGGGTATCAAAAACTATTGATAATGGGTAAAATAAAAAATCCAGATATTATTACCATTGCCGATTTTAGTCAACCTAGTACCAGCAAGCGGCTATACATTATAAACCTGCGTACCAAAAAGTTAATTGAAAATACATTGGTAGCCCATGGAAGAAATACTGGTCAGCTAATGGCTACCAATTTTTCCAACATACCTGAATCTAACCAAAGCAGCCTCGGCTTTTATGTCACCTCTGAAAGGTATCATGGTAAACATGGACTATCGTTACGGCTTGATGGTATGGAGAAAAATATAAATGATCTTGCCCGCGACAGGGCAATTGTAATGCATGGTGCCGATTATGCCACTGAAAACTTTTGTAAGCAAAACGGTTATTTAGGTAGAAGTTTTGGTTGCCCTGCAGTCCCAACAGCTCTTTCGTTATCTATCATTAATACCATTTGCGGAGGCTCATGTCTTTTTATTTATCATCCCGATCAGCGATACATAAAAAAATCATCGCTGGCATAAATAGCTAAACGCTTTAATCACCGGTCAAAGGCAGTACAATAATGAGCCTATTTTAATCGGTCAGCGGTGTTAATAACGCTATTTTTGCCGACCCTCACCGATAACTTACTAACTTTTCCACAATTTTCGTAAAATTATCCACCAATTTTTCTCTATTAGCTATTGTTAATGTATCTTTGCGCTCCGAAAAAATTATGTCTAAACAAGCATTGATTAAACAAGACGGTTCTATAGTTGAAGCTTTATCGAACGCAATGTTTCGTGTTAAGTTGGAAAACGGACATGAAATTATTGCTACCATATCGGGAAAGATGAGAATGAATTACATTAGAATTTTGCCTGGCGATAAAGTTGGCGTGGAGATGAGCCCGTACGATTTAAGTCGTGGTCGTATCATTTTTAGGTATAAATAATATAGAAACCAGTAATAAATTACGCTGTTAGCCAGTAGCGAATAGCATTTTAGCAATAGGAAAAATTGAACTAATAATGAAAGTAAGAGCATCTATCAAAAAAAGAAGTACAGATTGCAAAATCGTGCGCAGAAAAGGCAAGTTATATATTGTTAACAAAAAAAATCCCCGCTTTAAACAACGCCAGGGATAATTACCAGCTTAGCAATTGGTGACGGTGTTATTTTAATAACCGTCACAGCAATTTAAATCAGCTATCGATAAATTAAAAATCAGAAAGTAACATATGGCTCGTATTGCCGGTATTGATTTACCAAAAAATAAAAGAGGCGAAATTGGACTTACCTATATCTACGGTATTGGTCTTGCTACTGCCAAGGACATTCTTGACAGATCTGGTATCGATAGAAATAAAAAAGTGAATCAGTGGGACGATGATGAGCAAACCGCCATCCGTAACATCATCACCAACGAAATTAAGGTGGAAGGTGCATTGCGCAGCGAGGTGCAAATGAGTATTAAGCGGTTAATGGATATTGCCTCTTACCGTGGTTTACGCCATCGCAAAGGCTTGCCTTTGCGGGGACAGCGTACCCGTACTAACAGCCGCACACGAAAAGGTAAAAGAAAAACAGTTGCCGGTAAAAAGAAGGCACCTAAAAAATAATATTGATAATAATAAAACAGGTTGTTTACGAAATATGAACGACCTGTTTTTTATTTATAGAACAACCCGTTGCCGGATAGCTTAATGAAAGCAGGAGGAATGAGTTGGGTTCGGCTAGCCGGATTTATTTATTAAAGATTACCTCAATAAACAATTATGGCGAAAGCACCACAAAGACAAGACAGCGCGAAGGCCGCTGCTAAAAAAAGAGTAGTAAAGGTTGACGCCTATGGCGACGCCCACATCAGTGCTACTTTTAACAACATCATTATTTCTCTTACCAACAAAAATGGCCAGGTAATTAGCTGGGGTAGTGCTGGTAAAATGGGTTTTCGTGGTAGTAAAAAAAATACACCCTATGCAGCACAACTTGCCGCACAGGACGCTGCTAAAGTAGCCCTTGAAGCCGGTTTGAAGCGGGTAGATGTATATGTAAAAGGTCCGGGTTCGGGAAGGGAAGGTGCCATACGTGCTTTGGCCAACAGCGGCATTGAGATCACTATGATTAAAGATGTTACACCCTTACCTCACAACGGTTGCCGCCCTCCAAAGAAAAGAAGAGTTTAATATTATTGAAAATAAACCTGATAGCACACACTACCAGGTAATTTTCATTTTTACATATTTATACAAGCTGTTGCAGATCGAAGTTTAAGATTTTATATGAGCTGCGGCGGGAACTTTAAAAATCTACAAAAAGTAAAACATGGCAAGGTACACTGGTCCTAAGACCAAAATCTCCAGAATGTTTGGAGAGCCTATTTTAGGCAACGGAAAGTGGTTGAGCAAAAACAGTAATCCCCCGGGTATTCACGGTGCGCAACGAAAGCGCAAAACATTGGGCGAATATGCAGTGCAGTTGAAAGAAAAGCAAAAAGCCAAATATACGTATGGTGTATTAGAGAAGCAGTTCCGTAACACATTTGGTGAAGCTAGCCGCCGTAAAGGTGTAACTGGTGAAAACCTTATTAAGTTGTTGGAAGCCCGTCTTGATAACACTGTGTTTCGCTTAGGAATAGCGCCTAGCCGTCCTGCAGCACGCCAGTTGGTTAGCCACAAACACGTAACAGTTAATGGAATGGTCACCAACATCCCCTCGTATCAATTACAGCCGGGCGATAAAATTGGTTTAAAAGATAAAAGCTCCGGAAACAATTCGCTTACTGGAGCCATTCGCGGTAAGAACTTAAAGTTCAGCTGGTTGGATTGGAATGAAGCGGAACTAAGTGGTACATTTATTACCTACCCTGAAAGGGAAAGCGTTCCTGAAAACATTAGGGAGCAATTGATAGTTGAATTATACAGTAAGTAAAAAGTAAAAATTACAAAAAGGCTGAGATTTTGATGAGTAAGGAGTTTTGTTTTGTAATATATATTTGATGGCCGATGAAATAATGACAGAGATGCATGGAATTGAATTTCGATAGATGATATTATTGAACCGGTTATTACTTAAAAATATAATGCTCTAGTTACTTTTTAAACGATGCTTTTAATTATAACAGTACAAGTGTGCGACGCAACAGTATCCGAAAAAAGGTTTGTTGCCGGGCTCACAAAAAAAATTTTAAACAATAAATCGTCAATAACAACATGGCTATTTTAAATTTTCAAAAACCCGACAAAATTGTTCTTCAGAAAGCAAATGATTTTGAAGCCCAGTTTGAATTTCGCCCGTTGGAACCAGGTTATGGTCTTACCATTGGCAATGCACTAAGAAGAGTGCTATTGAGTTCGCTGGAGGGGTACGCCATTGTAGGAATTAAAATTGAAGGTGCAGAGCATGAATTTGCCACCTTAAAAGGAGTAACTGAAGATGTGACTGAAATAATTTTGAACCTGAAGCAAGTAAGGTTTAAAAAGAAAGTTGACCACGAGGTGGCTATTGAAAAAGTATCGCTGAACATTAAGAACCAGACAGAATTTACTGCTGGTATGATTGGCGATGCCACTCAAAGTTTTGATGTAATGAACCCGGCGTTGCTTATTTGCACAATGGATAATTCGTCTAAGCTGGATATTGAACTGACGATAAGTAAAGGCCGCGGTTATATACCCGCCGAAGATAATAAGTTGAAGGATACTCCCTTTGGATATGTGCCCATTGATAGTATTCACACCCCAATAAGGAATGTGAAATATACAATTGAAAGCACCAGGGTGGAACAGCGGACTGACTTTGAAAAATTGTTAATGGATGTAACAACCGACGGTACTATTCACCCCGAAGAGGCAGTAAAACAGGCTTCGAGGATTTTGATACAGCACCTGATGATCATTACCGATGAGAACATAACCTTTGATAATAAAGAAGAGAAGAAGGAAGACCTGGTAGATGAACAAACCCTTCAATTACGCAAAATATTGAAGACGCCGTTGGAAGATCTTGACCTATCGGTACGTGCCTTTAATTGCCTTAAAGCTGCTAAAATTAACAGCCTGAGCGAACTGGTTCAATACGAGCAGGAAGATCTGATGAAGTTTAGAAATTTTGGTCAAAAATCGTTAAGCGAAATTGAACAGGTACTAAACGAAAGAGGTCTTGGTTTTGGAATGGATCTTGGTAAAATGGGTATTGATAAAGAAGATTATTAAATAAGTAAAGGTAAAAATTAAAGATTCGGTTGTAGAATTTTTAATTTTTACCTTTTAATTTTTACTTTAAAACGTACGCTGTAAATCCTGACACGGTGCAGCGGAGATAAAACACAACGTCATGCGTCACGGAGACAAAATAAATAATTTAGGCCGCACGGCCAGCCATCGCCGGGCTTTATTGGCCAACCTTGGTGCCCAGCTTATTCAGCACAAGCGAATTACCACCACACTTGCGAAAGCAAAAGCTTTGCGTACGTATGTTGAGCCACTTATTACTAAGGCAAAAGAAAACACTACCCACCAGCGCCGTGTAGTTTTTAGCTATTTACAGGACAAAGAGGCCATTAAAGAACTTTTTGATGTGATCCGCTTAAAAGTGGAAAGTCGTCCTGGCGGATACACCCGTGTTATTAAACTGGGTGCTCGTTTAGGTGATAACGCCGAATTAGCAATGATTGAGTTGGTTGATTATAACGAGATTTACGGTAAGGGATTAGGCGAGCAAAAAGAAGCCTCTAAGCGTACCCGTAGAGCAGGAAGCCGTAAAAAAGCTACTACTGATGGCACCGCCGCTACACTAATTATTGATAAAGCAGCACCTGTGGTTGAAACTACAACCCCATTAGTTGAAGATGAAGATACCATTGAAGTAGTTGATACTGCGGAAGAGCCAACAACTACCGCAGAAGATGTTACTAACACTGATACTAAACAAGAGAAAGCAGGAGAATAATGAGCATATAATATTGGCCATAGAGAAAGCAAAGTCGTTACTGACTTTGCTTTTTTTATGTTTTACCCGGTAGCCGACAAATGCCTATTGTGCACAATTTTTACCGCCGGGCACTATACCATACAGGAAACCTATATTTTTGACTCAGCACAATAAACGTTAAAAGTTATACTTACGCAACATGACTAATCAACCAACGGCTATTTTATTATTGCAAGATGGTACCCTGTATTATGGGCACGCCTTCGGAAAAATTGGTACCACCACAGGTGAAATTTGTTTTAATACAGGTATGACGGGTTACCAGGAAGTATTTACCGACCCAAGTTATTTTGGCCAGGTAGTTATTATGAACAATGTACACGTTGGTAACTATGGGGTAAAAAATACAGATATAGAAAGTGAAACCGTTAAAATAAGGGGATTAATAGGCCGGAACCTTGAAAAGCTTTATAGCCGAAAACTTGCAGATGGATCGCTGGATGAATATTTAAAGCAAAATGATATTGTAAGTATTGAAGATGTTGACACAAGGGCACTTGTTGCCCATGTGCGGCAGTGCGGGGCTATGAACTGCATAATATCGTCGGAAATAGCGGACGTTGAAGTATTGAAAAGCATGCTAGACGAAGTGCCGGCAATGGATGGGCTTGAGTTGGCGTCGAAGGTTAGTACAAAAAAGGCGTACGAACAGGGCAACGAGAATTCGACCCTTAAAATTGCTGTACTGGATTATGGTGTAAAGCAAAACATACTAACCTGTATGACCAGTAGGGGAGCCCATGTTAAGGTGTTTCCGTCCAACGCCTCGGTGGCCGATTTGCGCTCCTTTAATCCTACGGGTTACTTTTTAAGCAATGGCCCCGGCGACCCTGCTAGTATGAGCGACGCCGTTGAAACGGTAAAAGCCCTGCTTAAGGAGAAAAAACCCCTTTTTGGTATTTGCCTTGGCCACCAGCTACTTGCTTTGGCAAACGATATACCTACATACAAAATGCACCATGGACATAGAGGATTAAACCACCCGGTAATAAATATAGTTACTGGTAAGTGCGAAATAACTACCCAAAACCACGGCTTTGGAGTAGACCCTGAGGCCATAAGAAACAACCCGAACATTGAAATTACCCACGTTAACCTAAACGACGACAGTATTGAAGGTATACGCGTAAAAAGTAAACAAGCATTTAGTGTGCAATACCACCCCGAAAGTTTCCCCGGCCCGCACGATAGCCGCTATTTGTTTGATGAATTTATTGAAATGATGAGGCCGCTTTAGGGTAGTTGAATAAAAATTTGAGCGTTCAACCAATACCATGGCATCCGTTGTTGGGTTAAAGGTTTTTAGAATAATCTATATATAATCCTGCTAATGAAAATAGCTATTGTAAACGGCCCCAATCTTAATTTGCTAGGTACCCGCGAACCCGATTATTATGGCCACCAAACATTTGAAAGTTACTTTGCCGGGTTAGTGCAAAAATATCCCGGTATTGCGTTTAGTTATTTTCAAAGCAATGTAGAAGGCGAGCTGATAAACGAGCTACAGGCTAAAAGCAATGAAGTAGATGCCATTATTATGAACCCGGGCGGTTATACTCATACATCTGTTGCTATTGGCGATACCATAGCGGCCATTCAATGCCCGGTTATTGAAGTGCACATAAGCAATGTGCATGCCCGCGAAGATTTTAGAAAAATCAGCCATGTATCGGCCAAATGCAAGGGCACCATTTCAGGTTTTGGAATGAAGGGATACGAAATGGCATTGCATAGTTTAATAATGGATTAATAGTAAAGGGTACGCTGTGGAAGTTCAAAATTTTAACGGACCGTTCTGCAATTTATCTACCAGTTTTATTGCTTCCAGTGCCTCCTTTACATCGTGTACCCGTAAAATATTAGCGCCGTTTTGCAGGGCAATAGTGTTAAGCACTGTTGTGCCGTTAAGCGCCTCGTTGGCGGTAACCCCCAGGGTTTTATACACCATACCTTTTCGTGAAACACCAGCGAGTATCGGCCTTTGTAATAATTTGAAGTGCGAAAGGTTATCAAGCAATGAAAAATTGTGTTCCGTGGTTTTTCCAAACCCAAAACCAACATCAATAATAACATCACTAATGCCGGCCAACCTGCAATCTTCTATGCGTTTTATAAAAAAATCAATAACCTCTAATACTACATTTTTGTATTGGGGTTTTTGTTGCATGGTTTGGGGCGTGCCTTGCATGTGCATACAAACGTAGGGCACATTGCAAGCGCCTACCGTGGCTAACATTTCGGTATCGAGGCTGCCCCCGCTTACATCATTTACCATATGTGCTCCGGCAAGTACTGATTGTTTTGCAACCAATGCATAATAGGTATCGATAGAAATAAAAGCGTTGGGATGTAACGTCCGCAGCTTTTCAATTACCGGCAAAACCCTGTCTGCTTCTTCTGCGGCGGAAATTATTGTACTGCCCGGCCGCGTACTTTGGCCACCAACATCTATAATGGTGGCCCCCAGCGCTATCATGTTTATAGCAGCCGCAACAGCATCATCTACCGACTGCACCCTGCTTCCCTCGTAAAACGAGTCGGGGGTAACATTAACAATGCCCATTACCAGTGGCTTTTCAATTATCAACAACCGCCCACTACAATTAAAAGTAAACATTGAACCCTTTGTTTTATTTTTGAAACGAGTATGATTTAATCATATTTGTTACCATGGTAAGGCAGTGTTAGCATACCATTATTTTCATCAATTACATTTTAAATATCCAGGTATTGCAAACTTCCCATAAAACATTGAATGAAAACAAAGGGCTGTACGGTTTTTTAGTTGCGGTTAGGTTATTGGTTGGTATCCTGTTTATTTTTTCGGGCCTGGTAAAGTTGAATGACCCTGTGGGGCTTAGTTACAAAATGCAGGAGTTTTTTGAAGTTTGGGGCCTGGCCCTCTTAAACGACTATACCTTGTTTTTTTCGCTGGCAATGAACACCTTTGAAATAGTGGCTGGTGTAGCCGTTATTTTAGGTTGGCGAATGAAGCTTTTTAGTTGGCTTCTGTTACTGCTTATCATCTTTTTTACTTTTTTAACCGGTTATGCCGTTTTTTCGGGTAAAATAAAAACCTGCGGCTGTTTTGGCGATTGTATTCCTTTAACGGCGCAACAATCTTTTATAAAGGACCTGGTGTTGTTGGTATTGATTATAATTATTTTTTATAAGAAAGAAGTAATTCAGCCATTTTTTCAATCTTACATAAATGGTATGGCCGTATTAGTTTCTGTGGCATTTTGTGTTGCGCTGCAATGGTATGTACTCATTCATTTACCAGTAGTTGATTGTCTGCCTTATAAAAAAGGCAACAATATTGCTGAAAAAATGCAGATACCAGCAGGGGCCATACCTGATAGTTTTGCTATAAACTTCAGGTATAAACACAAAAATGAAATAGTGGAATTTGATATGGATCATTTTCCTGATAATTTTAATGACAGCTCCTACACGCTTATCGAGCGCTTACAAAAGCTTATTCGCAAAGGCAATGCAGTGCCACTAATAAACGACTTTACGCTGCAAACAATGCAGGGTAACGATACCACCCTGGCCATTTTAAACCAGGAAAATGTGTATGTAATGGTGTTTTTAAAAGATTTGACAAGTGCAAGGCAAGGTTTTGAAGTTAATATAGCAAAGGTGGCCAAAGCGTGCCAGCAACATAAGGTGCCACTTTTTGTGGTTACCGCTGTGGCAGAGCGTGCTGCCGAAATGTTAAGTGATATTGGTAACATCAACTACCTGCAAAGCGACGCTACCGTAATAAAAACTGCGGCCAGGGATGTACCCACTTACTTTGTAATGAAACAGGGAACCATAATGGGAAAATTTGCCAATATTGATTACCAGGACGCTATAACAATGCTTTCGGCTGTTGCTAAATAGGAAATGGTATAACGATTTTTAATTAACCTAAGGCAATTGCCTTTTACTTTTGGTTATGTTCGGTTTCATAGTAAAAAAATTAATGTACAGCGGGCTGGTGCTTTTGGGTGTTGTTGCATTGGTATTTTTCCTTTTCCAGGGTTTTGGCGATCCAACCCGGTTAGTGATGGGACAAACCGGCGACAGTGCCACTATTAGCAATATTAAAAAAGAGCTATACCTGGATCAGCCAAAATGGAAGCAATTTTTTTGGTACCTGAACGATGTTTCTCCTTTGTCCATTCACCATTCAAAAAGTATTGAGCAAAAGCAATTAAAAGGTATTTTTATTGGGGGGGAAATAAAGGTCGGGCTAAAAATACCTTACCTGCGTAGGTCGTATCAAAGCAAACGCTCGGTAGTTACTATTTTGTGGGAAGCACTCCCCGGCACCTTGTTATTAGCCCTTGCGGCAATGTTATTGGCTACCTTTTTTGGCATATTATTGGGCGTGCTGGCTGCAATAAAACAAAATACTATTTGGGATACCTCAGCCATTTTTACCAGTGTGTTGGGCATCTCTGCTCCGTCGTTTTTTATGGGTATCATTATCGCCTATTTGTTTGGCTTTTTGTTGGCCGATAGTACAGGGTTACATATGACGGGAAGTTTTTACGACATAGACCCTTTTTACGGAAAGCAAATTGCACTTAAAAATCTTATTTTACCTGCTATTACATTAGGCATCAGGCCGCTGGCAATTATTACTCAACTAACCCGAAGTGCCATGTTGGATGTACTTGACCAGGATTATATTAGAACAGCCTATGCAAAAGGGTTAACCGCACGGAGGGTATTGTTTAAACATGCCTTGCGTAATGCCCTCAATCCGGTAATTACGGCTATTACGGGGTGGTTTGCCGAACTACTTGCCGGCGCATTTTTTGTGGAATATATTTTTGGCTGGAAGGGTATAGGAAAGATTACCGTAGATGCACTCGAAAAACTGGATTTTCCTATAGTAATGGGCAGTGTTTTAATGACTGCCACCTTTTTTATATTGATAAACCTGCTGGCCGATGTTGCTTACGGTATTGTTGATCCCAGGGTTAGAAACCACTAAGTATCCACAACGTATTGATAGCTAATTTGCTAGCAAATTTTTTAAACATTGTTGGCATCTGCCAAACTTTACTCATTAAACGAAATTAAAAAATTCCAATGCAATATTGAATTTCAATATGAGTATCTGTTCAAAAATTTGTACATTTATTACCAATTGAGTTAAACATTAAAATACGCCGTATTATGAAAACGATTGCCAATTTTTTAGCAGGCAAAGGGCCTCAGTTTAATACCATAGAGGTCGGCAACACGGTTATTGACGCCCTGTCTATTATGAAAACCGAAGAAACCAGTTTTGTAATTGTAACCTGTAACGGTAAGTTTAAAGGAATTGTGACCGAGAGAGATTTTGCTCATAAAGTGATCCTGATGAACAGGTCGTCACGCGATACCAAAGTGGAAGACATCATGAGCGATAGCCTGCCAACTGTATCGTCAAACGACTCCGTAGATAAATGCATGATGTTGATGAATAGCTACAAAACAAGACAGCTGCCGGTATTTGATGATTTTGAATTTAAAGGGGTGGTGTCAATAAACGACCTGATTGTAATTAGCATGGCAAGCACCGAATATGGCGGCTACATAAAGAGTACTAGCGAAAAGGTATTTTAACCTTTATTATCTGGATTAACCTTTTTAAAGTTTGGGTTTTCAATAATGCCCAAAACATTGCCGCAAGGGTCAATTACGGTACCTATCAGTATATCTTGTCCAACCATCATTAGGGGTTCGTTTGCGATGCTGCCATTTTTTATGAGAAGATCCCAGGTGCTTTTAGCATCCGTTACGCCCCAATAAGTTTTGGCACTATTGTCAAATTGTATTCCGTCTTCTTCGGGTTGCAATCCCAGTTCATATCCTTCAACATCAAAACCCACGTAAAAGGGTTCGTCAAAATAAGGTTGCTTACCTAATAAAACTGCATACCATTTTTTTGCTTGAGACAGGTCTTTTACCTGGTAAATAACGGTGCGTAAACCTAACAGCATATTAATTTTTATTGAATAACGACCTCTTTAATCAGATTTTCGCCCAGCGCCTCATTTACCCGTATTATAATGGTTGGTTTTTGATACATCAACTCCTGTTTTAGCGGGCCTATATTGGTTTTAATAATCAATGTGTGATTAATGATCTGGATCTTGTCAGTGTACTTTGCAATTGTTTTACCCATTAACTGCTCCCAGATAGCGTCAATTTGCAATGCCTGTATACCCGACTTAAGCCTACTCTTCTTTAAAAAAACTTTAATAGCATCGCCAATTGAAATTTCGCTCATAACGGCTTAAAGATAGTTGATACTGCATAGTGTTGTAACCGGGTAACGTAATTATTTTTTATTGCATTTAAATACAATACAAACTAAGTAACCAATGCATACCGTGGTTTGAATTATGTTTGCACCCATAAAAAAGTTAGCATGGCATTGATTAAGAGCATTTCGGGTATAAGGGGTACTATAGGCGGTTTACCTGGTCAAAACCTAACTCCATTGGATGTGGTAAAGTTTTCGGCCGCCTATGGAGGATGGATAAAAAGTAAAGGAAATAATAATAAAATAATTGTGGGCCGCGATGGACGGATCAGCGGACCATTGGTGCAGCAACTGGTAATGGCCACTTTGCAAAATATGGGAATGGATATAATTGATGTGGGACTTAGTACTACACCTACTATAGAAATGGCAGTGGTTTTTGAAAAAGCAGCCGGAGGCATTATTATTACCGCAAGCCATAATCCCAAACAATGGAATGCTTTAAAGCTATTAAACAGCGATGGTGAATTTTTAAACGCAGCCGATGGCCAGGTGCTAATGGAGGCAGTAAACAACGAACATTTTGAATTTGAAGAAGTAGATGGCCTTGGAAGTGCAACAGAAAATACCAGGTTACTTAGCCAACACATACAGGCTATTACAGATTACCCGTTGGTAAACGTTGAAGCCATTAAAGCACAACAATTTAAAGTGGTGGTTGATGTAATCAATAGTTCGGGAGCCATTGCAGTACCCGCGCTGCTAAAAGCGTTGGGTGTTAACGATTATACTCTTTTAAATGACACAATTACCGGTCAGTTTGCACACAACCCTGAACCTTTGCCTCAAAACCTAACCGAATTGTGCAGCGAAGTAGTAAACCAAAAAGCGCATCTCGGTATTGCGGTAGACCCCGATGTTGATCGCTTATGTTTTGTTTGTGATGATGGTACATTGTTTGGTGAGGAATATACCCTGGTAGCTGTGGCAGATTACATTTTGTCGCATCGTAAAGGCAATACGGTAAGCAATCTTTCGTCCACCCGGGCTTTAAAAGACGTTACGGAGAAACACGGTGGCCAATATTTTGCCAGTGCAGTAGGAGAGGTTAACGTAGTAAATAAAATGAAGGAAGTAAAAGCTGTTATAGGAGGCGAGGGAAATGGCGGTGTTATTATTCCCGACCTGCATTACGGCCGCGATGCGCTTATTGGCATTGCGTTGTTTTTAACTCAACTGGCTAAAAGCAACACTACCTCCAGCCAGTTACGGGCAACGTATCCCAACTACTTTATTAGTAAAAATAAAATTGACCTCAAGGCCGGTGTAAACGTCAGCGAAATATTATTGGCTATTCAGAAGAAATACCAGCAACACCCTACCAATACCGAAGATGGATTAAAAATTGAATTTGAGCAGGAGTGGGTACACCTTAGAACCAGCAATACCGAACCGATTATTCGTGTTTACGCCGAAAGCCGCGACGAGGTTACTGCCAACCAACTGGCTTTTAAAATAATGGAGGACATAAAAGCATTGCTTTAATATTTAGCATGTCCATTTAACCGTTGCACACTACAGGTTTAAACTTTTTAAGAAAGCAATGCCGTTCAAACGCTTATTATATGTAAAATATCGTAATTTAAGTGAGCGGTGAATAGGCAGTTGTGAGTAAAGTCACCATTCACAATTCACCATTCACTCTTGACCATTCAATATTGACAATCTACTTTTAAACATTCACAATTCACCATTCATAATTCACCATTCACTACGGACCATTTACTACGGACCATTTACTACCGAATATTCGCTATTGACCATTAACTTTTGACCATTCACTTTTGACCATTAACTCTTGACTATTCACCATTTACTACGGACCATTAACAACCAAATATTTACTATTGACTATTCACTATTGACTATTCACCATTCACTACGGACCATTCACAACCAAATATTTACTATTCACTATCGACCATTAACTATTGACCATTCACTACTCACTATTAATCACTCACTACTCACTATTAACCACTCACTACCTACTCACCACTCACTATTTACCGCACACTTGCAACTCTATGCCAAATTGGCCCATGCTACTAAAGGTATTGGTAAACCTTTTTTTCAAAGACCAGTAAATCAAAGTCAGTATCTATCATATCAAACCTGGCCAGCGTTCCGTTTTTTTCGCGTCTGCACAATATAATATTCCCGCCCTGCACCAGCGTACTTTTTGCTTTTACAAACAACCGGTCAAGCTCCCTGCGGTTGGCAGTATTTTGTAATTCTTCAACTATATTAATTTCAACCAGGTATTCGTAGGTCACCAATGATAAAATATTTAAGATAAAAGTAAATGTAAGGCTACATTGTTTCCACTAAACCAAAAGCTTATAAACCTCACAAATATCAGCCAAACACCCCTTGAAAATTGGCTTTTTTTATTTGCTTTAAATAACGTTGGTTAAAGGGTTAAAAATGGCTATTTTGTTTAGCGAAATACACAAAAACAGGTACCTTTGGTAACCTTAAATAAGGTGTAAAACATTAGTTAACAATCGTAAACAAGCTTTTCATTTTTCATGGAAGAAAATATACAGCCTTTTGAAACCAGCGACAACGACAGGATTATACTTGTAAATATTGAGGAACAAATGAAAACTGCCTACATCGATTATTCGATGTCGGTAATAGTTGGCCGGGCCTTGCCCGATGCCCGCGATGGTTTTAAACCCGTGCATAGAAGGGTATTATATGCCATGAATGAGCTAGGCAACAATAGCAACCGCCCATATAAAAAATCAGCACGTATTGTAGGTGAAGTAATGGGTAAGTATCACCCGCACGGCGATGCCAGTATTTACGATACACTTGTGCGTATGGCACAGGAGTGGACAATGCGTTATACCATGGTGGACGGCCAGGGAAACTTTGGCAACCAGGATGGGGATATGCCGGCGGCCATGAGGTACACCGAGGTGAGGCTTGAAAAGATAGCCGAAAGCATGCTGGACGATATTGAAAAAGATACTGTTGACTTTCAATTTAATTTTGACGATAGTTTAAAGGAGCCTACCGTATTGCCTACCCGTATTCCCCAATTGTTGGTGAACGGAAGTAGTGGAATTGCTGTGGGTATGGCCACCAATATGTTACCGCACAATTTAGGCGAAGTAATAGATGGCTGTATTGCTTATATCGAAAACCATGAGGTAACGATAGAAGAATTGATGGAACACGTTAAAGCCCCCGACTTTCCTACTGCTGGTATTATTTACGGTATGGAAGGCGTTAAGCAGGGTATGCTTACGGGCCGTGGACGAGTAGTGCTGCGTGGAAGGTGCCATGTAGATACGAAAGCCAGTGGCCGCGAACAAATCATTATTACCGAAGTTCCTTACCAGGTAAACCGCGATATTCTTACCGATAAGATTGGCCAATTGGTAACCGGTAAAATGGTTGAAGGTATAGCCCACGTAAACAACGAAAGCAATATGCGCGAAGGAACCCGCATTGTGCTTGACCTAAAACGCGATGGGGTGGCCAATGTTATCATTAACCAACTTTACAAGTTTACCGAACTACAAACCAGCTACGGAATTAATAACGTAGCCATTAGTAAGGGCAGGCCAAAAACCATGAACCTTAAAGAGCTGATTGTTGAGTTTGTTGAATTTAGAATGGAAGTGGTAATAAGGCGTACCCAGTTTGAATTGAGAAAAGCGCAGGAAAGAGCGCATATTTTACAAGGTTATCTTATTGCACTGGACCACCTGGATGAAGTGATTAAACTAATTAGGAGTTCGGCCACACCCGAAGTTGCGAAAGAAAATTTAATAAATGCCGGTTGGGGTTTAGACGAAATACAGGCCAAAGCTATTTTGGAACTGAGGTTGCAACGTTTAACAGGCATGGAGCGTGATAAAATAAAGGAAGAATACGACAGCCTAATGCAACTGATAGGTAAGTTGCAGGAATTATTAGCAAGCGAAAGTTTACGATTTGAATTGATAAAGACAGAATTAAGGGAGATAAAAGAAAAATTTGGCGATAAACGTAAAACCGAGATATCCTATCTTTCGAACGAAATGAGAATTGAAGATCTTATTGAAGACGAGGATGTTGTAATCACCATTTCACATTTGGGTTATATTAAACGCACCTCCGCCGTCGATTATCGGTCGCAAAAAAGAGGTGGACGTGGCGCAATGGGTAGTAAAACACGCGAAGAAGATTATGTAGAGCATCTTTTTATTGCCTCAACACACCACACCTTAATGTTTTTTACCGAAATGGGCCGTTGTTACTGGCTAAAAGTATACGAAATACCCGAAGGCGATAAAAACACAAAGGGCCGTGCCATTCAAAATATTATGCAATTGCCACAGGACGATAAGGTAAGAGCAATTATTGATGTTAAGAATTTTGAAGATAAGGACTTTGTTACCAGTCATTACATTGTTTTATGTACCAAAAAAGGTATCATCAAAAAAACATCTTTGGAAGATTTTAGCCGTCCACGTGCCAACGGAGTAAATGCAATAAATATTTTAGAAGGCGATCAGTTGATTGAGGCAAGGCTTACCGATGGAAACTGCGACGTGATGATGGCGTTAAAATCGGGTAGGGCCATCCGTTTTCCCGAAGGTAAAGTACGTGCTACCGGCCGTGGTGCTATTGGTGTAGGTGGCATAGAAGTGGATGAGGAAAGCGATGCAGTAATTGGTATGGTTTGTGTAAACAGAGACGACACTCAAAGAACAGTGCTGGTAGTTAGTGAAAAAGGCTTTGGTAAACGTACCCCCATTGATGAGTATAGAATTACAAACAGGGGAGGAAAAGGTGTTAAAACTATCAGCGTGACTGAAAAAACCGGAAGTTTGGTAGGAATTTTGGATGTGAGCGGAACCGAAGATCTTGTAATTACCTGTCGCTCGGGTTTAACCATCCGAACATCGATTGCCGATATACGTGAAGCCGGTAGGGCAACCCAGGGCGTAAAACTGATAAGGTTAGATGGTGCCGATGAAATTGCAGCCATTTCTAAAATTGAAGAGGCAGAGGTGGTAACTGCAGTTGAAGAACTGGATAACGGCGAAAACACCGCTAAAAATAATTTGACTATAAATGAGCTAACAGAAGGTGAGGCGCCTAAAAACGATGAGAATGGTATTGCGGACGAGGAAGATGGCACCAATGCTGAAAACGAGGAGTTGAACTAATTTTTCTATTTAACATAAAACAATGATTTTAAATAAAACCCACTACATGAAAAAGTTAGCTATTGCATTCTCTTTTTTATTTGTTGCAGGAAATATATTGCATGCCCAGGATTTAAAAAAGGCACGTACTGCGGTAACCTTGTTGTTATTGAAACCTGATAAATTAGAGGATGCAAAAATGGAGGTTGATAAACTTTTTACGTCCGATAAAACCAGTAATGATGCCGAAAGTTACCTTTTAAAAATGGAGATATATAGCGCATTAGCCGTTAATGAAGCCTTATCGCCTAAATACCCCGGCGCCGAAATGGAGGCCTATGATGCATTAAAAAAATACCTGGAACTTGAGCCAAATGAAGACAAATTAAAAAAAGACAATTATGTAGGTGTTAATGGTATTTATACCACGTTATTTAAAGAGGGTATAAAATATTACAACGTAAAGGCATGGGACAGTGCCTACAATAAATTTAAGAACCTGGCAACATTTGGCGATATGTTGATTGAAAAGAAATGGTCTACAGCGGCGTTCGATACTACATCGCACCTTTATGCTGCGGCAACCGCGCAAAACGCCCTGCTGGAAAAAGAGGCAGTATACCACTACAGCAAATTAGCCGATATTAAAGTTAGTGGAAAGGATTACGAGGGAGTGTATGAATATCTTACTAAGTTTTACCTTAATAATCCCAACGACGAAAAATTTCAAAAATACACCGCAATTGCAAAAGAAGTGTATCCTGCAAACACCTTATGGAGCGAAATTGAATTTGAATACACAAAAAAGAACTCAAAATTAGACGACTTCGTAAAAAAGTTTGAAGCAGCCGACGCCGCAGGAAATCTTACTGCAGAAGAATATACTGATTATGGAAATGTGTTTGCCAGCGATGAAAGGGTTCGGGATTTACCTGAGGATCAGAAAAAACCGTACAATGAAAAAGCTTTTTATGCCTTTAAAAAAGCATACGGAAAAGATAGCACCAATGGCATTGCCGCCTACAACGCGGCAGTTACCGCCTACTCAACCTTTCAGGTGTCGGCCGATAGTGCAAGTGCGGTAAAAGGTGTTACTGCCGAAATTAAAGCCAGAAAGGCTGTGGTTAATAAACAGGCAATTGCCGATGCTGATGTGGCTGCTAATTGGCTAGACAAGGCATTTAACAGTCTTGCAGCAAAAACTACCCGTTCCGGCCAGGAAAAAGGGTTGTTAAATAAAAGTCTCGACCTTTTGTACAATGTGTACGAATACAAACGCGATATGAGCCGTGGCGTAAATCCGAAAGAGTATGATTTGTACGAAAAAAAGTTGAACGATCTTAATGCACTGCACGACAAGTTTAAATAACCGTCATTACAAAATAATAGGAGAGCCGCAGAAATGCGGCTTTTTTTTGCTTGATATTTAATGGCTTAAGGCGTTCATTAATTGGGTAGAAATGGAAGGATAGGGTTGTTTTACCATGGTAGACGTTATTTAATCCCAATTAAACCTACTTAACATAATATTAATTATAGGAATAATTTTCAATTTTTATTTCCAGCCATCCTGCAGCAAAAACTCAATTGTTTTATCTACAACCTTTTGATTTTCAATTGGAAGTTCTGCATGTGGCCAAGGATGTTTACGACCAAACACATGATCGCTATCAACCAAAAATAAAATGGCGTATGGCTGAAAGCTTTTTAAATCGTAGGCTTTTTGTACCAATACCGATCCGTCAAATATTCCATGCACAATTAAAATGGGTATTGAAAGGCTTTTAATGGCAGCCTCAATGTCTAATCTTTCCCCGTGTAGTTGGAAATCCTGATAAAGCTGAAATTTAAGTGGCATTTGTTGGCTGGTGCGTCCGTTAACTGTGTAAGCCACACCAATGCGTTCCCACTCATCAATTTTTGTTTGAGGCCAACTGCCCCAGGGCGTTTTACACTCACTAATGGCGGCCCAGGTAACTAATTTGGTAATTCTTTTATCTTCCGCAGCCTTTAAAATGGCTAAACCGCCGCCAAGGCTATGACCGATTAATGCAACTTTATTACGATTAATACTAAATTGATCCACTTGTTCATTTTGCAAACACCAATCCATAACCATCCGTATTTCGTCCAACTGAATGGTGTAGTTGTTGTTGCTAAATGCTTCTAAATCAACAAATTCTTCAGGTGCATCCGGAGAAGTTCCGTTATGAGAGAAATTAAATTTTGCCACTACAAAGTCTGCCCTTACCAGTTGCTGAACAATAATGGCAAAATTGCCCCAATCTTTAAAACCATTATATCCGTGAATATATATGACCAGCGGTTGAGGTTGATGTTGAACCTTGTTGCTGTAGCATACATCTACTAAAATGGGCTTATTGTTAACACCCGAAAGTACCTGGCTATATTCTTTAAACATAACTGCAACTTAATTAATTGCTACACCTTCAAAATTTGGCATCTTCATCTAAATGTTCAAGGGTTGACTTATGCCGTACATCTTGTTTTCGGGGACGGTAAAATTCGGTAAAAATCAGCCGTAAGCTTTGGTCGTACGTTATGTAGTTGTACATCCAGTTAATAAAAACCTGTATCCTGTTTTTAACACCCAATATCAATACCAGGTGCAAAAACATCCATACCAGCCAGGCAAAAAATCCTCCAAAATGTAGTTTTGGGTTGGGAATGTCCACTACAGCAAGGTTTCGACCAACGGTTGCCATGCTACCCTTGTCGCTGTATTCAAATTGTTTTAATTCGGATGCTGGCTTTTTTGCAGCCATTTTAACAAGATTGTTTGCCAGGTTTTTTCCCTGGTTAATAGCCACATTTGCTACCTGCGGGTGCCCCTGCGGAAACAAGGGTGTTTCCATATATGCCACATCGCCCAGGGCGTAAATATTTTCACTACCTACCGCTTTGTTATACCTGTCTACTTTAACACGGTTGCCCCGCGCTATTAACGACTTGTCAATACCGTCCGGCACATTTCCCTTAATGCCCGCAGCCCAAATAACGGTAGCAGTTTCAATATTGCTACCAGTATTTAAAATGGCTGTTTGCCCGTTATATTCCTTTAGCAAAGTGTTTAGCTTAACAGTTACCCCCAACTTTTCAAGATATTTTAGCGATTGCTCGGACGATTTATCGCTCATCGCCCCCAACGTCTGATCGCCTCCTTCCAATAAAAAAATGGTCATTTTTGTAAAATCAATCTCGGGGTAATCGTAAGGCAGTACATACCGTTTCATTTCGGCAATAGCGCCACTCAGCTCCACTCCCGTTGGCCCACCACCTACCACCACCACAGTCATCAGCCGGTTTTTTTCAACTTCGTCATCAGTGTTCACCATATCTTCAAAATTCAACAACAACCTGTGGCGTAACTGCAACGCTTCCACTGTCGATTTCATGGGAAAAGCATTGTTCATCATTTCCTTATTACCAAAAAAGTTGGTATCGGCACCCGTTGCTAACACAAAAATGTCGTACTCAAATTCGCCGGCATCGGTAATTACCTTATTTTCTTCGTGAATAAGATTTTCGATGGTGGCAAGGCGAATTCGCGTGTTCTTACTATTATGAAACGCTTTGCGCAGCGGAAAAGAAATATTACTGGCATCGAGACCGGCAGTGGCTACCTGGTAAAAAAGTGGTTGAAACTGGTGATAGTTAAACCTATCTATCAATAGCACTTCAATACCGGGTTTGTTATTTAAGCTTCGTGCCAACTTCATTCCGGCAAAACCGCCGCCTGCAATTACTACTTTCATATTAAAATTATTTTAAAGGCAATCATATATGCCTTTATATTAAAATGTCTATATCGCAATCATATATGGCAGGCAAACCGTTTTAACTACCTTCTAAAAGTATTTGCAATATTAGTATTATAATTTTGCCCCCCATTTTTTAAGAGCTGATTTATCTATACGCAAAAAACAGTCCTAAACCCCGCAAACCCATAAAATTTCCGTACCACCTACTTGTATTTTTCTTTTTCGGCTACCGTTAAATACAATAATATCGCTTAGCAAAAACAATTTACATTTAGTAAAATTTTATATCATGTACACTTACGATACTGTTACACAGGCATTGACTGGCTTAAAACAACGGGGCTTTACTATCGATTTTAATATTGCGTTCGACCAGCTTAAATGTATTGATACTGATATTTGCCTGCTGCCCTCCCAATTTGAAATAACGGAATACTACCGGTTTGAAGGAGCCTCTAACCCATCGGACCAAGAAGTGGTTTATGCAGTTGTAAGTAAAGATGGAACTATTAAAGGCGCATTGGTAAGCGCCTTTGGAATATACAGTGACGAGATTGACGACGAATTATTACAAAAACTTACCATTGCCCATTCATAACCTTGGTTCATAAACAATGTATTGTGGCCAGCCGCCATTGTTGTTTTGTAGATATATTTAATTTTTTTTATGCCAAACAGACGGAACTTTCTTCAACTAACATCATTGGGAGTAGGTGCATTACTTACTAACAAAAGCTTTAGTCAACCAAATAAAATTACAAGGCCACTGGTAATAAGTACCTGGCCCGAAGGTATAAATGCCAACCAAGCCGCCTGGCAGGTTTTAAATAATAACGGTAAGGCGTTAGATGCTGTGGAAAAAGGAGTAATGGTAACGGAAGCCTCCATTAATTGTTGTGTAGGCCTCGGCGCCAACCCCGACCGCGATGGTTATGTAACGTTGGATGCCTGTATAATGGATGAGCTTGGCAATTGCGGTAGTGTGGCTGCCCTTGAGCGAATTATGCACCCGGTTTCGGTAGCGCGCAGGGTAATGGAAAAAACACCTCATGTGTTGCTGGTGGGCGAAGGCGCTCAAAAGTTTGCTATAGCTGAAGGCTTTATTTTAGAAGAACAAAAACTGTCAGGGTCGGCTACTAAAGCTTATAAAGACTGGTTAATAAACAGCGAATACAAACCCGTAATAAATATTGAAAGTGGGCACGGTCCGTTTGCCCCGGCATTTTTACCCAATGGCGACCGAAACCACGATACTATTGGCATGGTGGCTATAGATGCTATGGGCAATTTATGTGGAAGCTGTACCACCAGCGGAATGGGATTTAAAATGAGGGGCCGCGTAGGTGACTCACCTATTATTGGCGCCGGCCTGTTTGTAGACAACGAAATTGGTGCTGCCACCGCCACCGGTACAGGCGAAGAAGTGATAAAGATTTGTGGCACTCACCTGGTTGTTGAATTGATGCGGCAGGGTAACTTGCCCGAAATGGCGTGCAGAAAAGCCGTTGAACGCATTGTAAAACGCGATAAGGCAAAAGCAAAGGAAATACAGGTGGGGTTTATTGCCATTAACAAGCAGGGGCAATATGGTGGCTTTTGCCTGCAAAAAGGTTTCAGCTTTGCAGTTTGCTATGCCAACGACAAAAATTTTTTGGTAGATGCCAAAAGTTATTTCTAACCTCATCATTACTTTCTTGTCAACAAAATACCAACTGGAGATAGCGGTTTTTAACTGCACTGCTGCCATTGAAGCGGCGGCAGCCGGCGCCGACCGTATTGAATTATGCCACAATCAGCCCGAAGGAGGCACTACCCCATCACCCGGAACCATTTGGCAGGTGCGGCAAAAACTTACTATTCCCATATTTGCAATGCTAAGGCCGCGGGGCGGCGATTTTATTTACAATAGTAATGAACTGGCCGTTATGAAAAAAGACCTGGAAGCCATAAAAAATGGTGGCTGCTATGGAATAGTGTTTGGTTTTTTACAATTGGATGGAACTGTTGACAAAAAATTAACCAGCCGTTTTGTTGAAATGGCCTATCCGCTTGACGCTACCTTTAACCGGGCATTTGATTGTACACCAAATGCGGGTGAAGCCTTAGAGGCCATTATTGATTGTGGTTGCCAGCGTATTTTAACCAGTGGCCAGCATACAACTGCACCGGAAGGTGCAGCTATTATACAACAAATAGTAACCCAGGCAAACAACCGTATTATTATTATGCCGGGTGCAGGCATCAGGCAGCAAACCATTACCGCTGTACAAAAGGCAACAGGTGCCGTTGAGTTTCACTCATCGGCACTAAAAATAATAAGTACGCAAAGTACCTATACAAATGCAAAGGTGACCGGCATGGAAAATTTTTATGGGGTTGATGCCAGCGAAATCAGGGCTATGAAGGAACAACTTGCTAAATTATGAGTACTAATTAAAAGCAAGAAGCCCTTACTTGCGCATTAATACAACAACCTAACTTTAATAGTGCCTTTTACTTCTTTAAGTAACTGCACTGCTTTTCCCGAAAGTTTTTTATCTATATCAAGCACCACGTAGCCAATTTCGTCGTTCGTTTTTAGGTATTGGGCCACAATATTGATATTCCATTTGCTTAGTTCGGTATTAATTTCGCTAAGTACTCCAGGTACGTTTTTGTGAATATGCAAAATTCGGTGTGCGCCTTCCTGCGGGGGCAGGTTTATGGACGGCACTGTGTGCGATCCGTAGGTAGTACCCTTTTCAAGGTATTGAAACAATTTATTGCTTACATCTTCTCCAATATTCACCTGCGCTTCTTCGGTACTGCCACCAATATGTGGTGTTAATAGTACGTTGGGCAAATTTTGCAATGGCGAGGTAAATTCACCTCCATTTTTTTCAGGTTCAACGGGAAACACATCTATGGCGGCGCCACTCAAGGTTCCATCCTGCAAGGCTTTTGCCAGTGCATTTATTTCAACCACCTCGCCACGGGCGTAATTTATAAGAATACTTCCTTTTTTAAAATGCTTTAAAACTGTTTTATTAATGAGGTTTTTAGTAGTATCATTTTCGGGTACGTGCAACGATATAATGTCGGCATTTGCAACCAACTCCTTTAAGCTGCGTTTACCAACCGCATTACCTAATGGCAGCCGGGTTTCCACATCGTAATATATCACCTTCATGCCAATTGCTTCGGCCAATACGCTAAGCTGGCTACCAATATTTCCGTAGCCAATAATGCCCAAAGTTTTACCACGCAGTTCAAAACTGCCCCTTGCATCTTTTAACCATAAGCCCTTGTGTGCAGCAGTATTTTTGTCGGGTATACGCCTTATAAGCATTATAGATGCACCAATTACCAGCTCGGCCACACTTCGTGTGTTGCTGTATGGAGCGTTAAAAACCGCTACTCCCTTTTTAGTTGCTTCCTGCAGGTTTACCTGGTTTACGCCTATACAAAAACAACCTATGGCTTGTAACTTGGTAGCCGCCTCCAAAACCTTTGGGGTAATTTGCGATTTTGATCGTATACCCAATAAATGCACCTCTTTTATGGCTTTTATCAAATCTGCCTCGCTTAATGCACCGGTAAGTTTGGTCACATTGTCGTATCCATTTTCTTTAAACCGCTGCAATGCTTTATCGCTTATGTTTTCCAGGAAGAGTATATTAATCTTGTTTTTGGGATAACTTGTCATCTTTTCGATCATGTAGTTATTTTTTGGATTGCGAAAATAAGTGAATAAGTTTGGCCTAAAGCTGCCTTTCGCTGCACCGAAATAATTATTTATTTCATATTACAGATTATATCCATTACCATTCCTATATTGCCCACTAATTGTCATGGTTGACGTAAGGTTATATTTCCAATTAATATATTTAATTTGTTTCATGTATTAATTGATGAAAAGAATTAGCCATCATGATAAACTAACTTAAAGGCACCCCAATAATCATGAAACAAACCCAGGCGCCCACACCGTTTAGGATTTTAATAGCTGACGACGATTTGGACGACATTCAGCTAATTAAAGAGTGTTTGAAAGAAGATGCCTTTACTTTACAAATTGACTCCGTAACCGATGGCCAGTATTTATTAGATTACTTGCAGGAGAAATTACGTGACAAAAAGATTTTACATTTACCCCACCTTATTTTGCTGGATTTAAATATGCCACGTAAAAACGGGTTTGAGGCTTTAAAAGCCCTCAAAACACACCTCGTACTTAATAAAATTCCTGTAATTATATTTACCACCTCAAAATCGAAAACCGATATAGACAAGGCTTACCAATTAGGCGCAAACAGCTTTGTTAGCAAACCGAGCACTATTGATGAATGGAGTAAGAAACTTGAAATTTTAGGCCGCTTTTGGATAGAATGCGCAAACGTACCATCGTAAATAATTCTACAAATGCTCCTTATTTCCTTAAACTGTTGATAAGCAGGCGGCATATCAATTAATGGTACAAACTTATTAAGATTTACGGATTGGGCATTTTTTTAGCTATCTGGCAACCATTCCGTGTACAGTGTTTCACTTAGTTTTGCACCAAATTAAAGACAGATTTGAGAGTAACAGCCACATTAGCGTACATCATAATCATATTGGCCTGTAACAGAGCAAAGCGCATTGAGTTAGAAACTGTAAATAATTTAAGCGACTCCTTTTTTAATAAGCTTTCGTCACAACAGGTAAATGATTATAAAGTAAAGCTTGCTTTGCTTTATGATACCTTTTTACAAAGGCGAAATTTTAACGGAGGTATTTTAATAGCCAAAAATGGGCAGGTTGTTTTTGAAGATTATAATGGATTCAGCAATTTTAGAACAAAAGATACGATTACCCCCAATACCCCTTTCCACCTCGCTTCTATTAGTAAAACATTTACTGGTGTGGCAATTATGCAATTGGTAGAAAAACACCTGGTGAGCCTTGAAGATAGCGTTCAAAAATTTTATCCTGCATTTCCATACCCCGGCATTACGGTAAAGTTGCTGTTAACCCACCGAAGCGGCCTTGCTAACTATCCGTACTTTTTAACGGGCGATACTGCCTTTAAAAAACGCCCTGCCAGTAACACCGACCTGCTAAACTTTATGATTGCACATAAGCCAGATGTGTACCAGTTGCCCGACCGCGGTTTTCATTATTGCAATACCAATTATTCATTACTTGCATTGATAGTAGAAAAAGTAAGTGGCCAACCCTTTCCCGATTACATGAAAAGCTACATTTTTGAGCCACTACAAATGAATAATACGTTCGTTTTTTCCATAGCCGACACAGCCAATTATAAACCAAGTTACCTGGCCAATAACCGGCCGGTACCTATGGAGCCGCTCGATTGTATTTATGGGGATAAAAACGTTTACAGCACCCCCCGCGATATGCTTAAATGGGATGAAGCATTATACAAAAATACCGTTATTAGCAAAACCAGTTACGAGCAGGCTACCACACCCTACAGCAACGAAAAGCCCGGTAAACATAACTATGGCCTCGGCTGGAGGCTACTTATTTTACCCGATCAAAAAATTGTGTACCACAATGGTTGGTGGCATGGCAACAACACCTCGTTTACCCGTTTTGTAAAAGATACCGCCACCGTTATTATTCTCGGCAATCGTTACAACCTGGCCATTTATTCGGGCATGAAATTTAGTTCCGCTTTTGGCGCAATTAGCAATACTGCCAGGCAGGAAGAGTAATACAAACCAATGCTCCCTTATAACAGGTTTTTGCCTGCGCCTGAAAACAATTAATTATTGCCCGTAGTTGTCTATTCATCGCCAATTATATTTTATTGCCGGTTTAATCAACGGTAACAACCATTGTTTAGTAGTTTCTACAAAAAAAATTTATAAAATGAAATTAGGCTGTTTATACCTTTCAGTAGCTAGTCTGATCCTTGTACGTTATTTACCTGCAAATAGTTAACGCAACGTTGCGCTTTATAATCGTTTTACTGGCTACCTTTCGCGGTAATAAACAACGATTTATATGAAGCATTTTTGTATTCTCCTGCTTTTACCATTTTTTTATTTACGTGCACAAGCACAGCAAAACTTAACTGCAGAAGTACTTTGGAAACTGGGCCGCGTATCGGCTGCAGGTATTTCTACCGATCAACAAAAAATAGTGTTTTCCGTAGGTATACCTGATATGGCCGCCAATAAAATAAACCGGACCTCCTTTACAATACCGCTGTCTGGCGGCCCTGCAACAGCAATTAGCGATGTAAATGCTGTTTTAAAAGATAAAAACCTATCGCCCGATGGCCGCTTTTTACTTGTGGCCAGGGACGTAAAAGTGACAAAAGTGGCTGGCGTTGACTTTTATCCGTCACTCATAAAATCCAATGTGCAGATATATGACGGTTTAAACTACCGGCATTGGGATGAATGGGAAGATGGTGCTTTCAGCCATGTTTTTATTACTACACCTAAAGCACCCGCTACCGATGGTAAGGATATTATGATTGGCCAGCCTTACGATTGCCCGCAGAAACCTTTTGGTGGTGACGAAGATTATATTTGGAGCAACGATGGCAAGCAAGTTTTATATGTAACTAAACCATTAGCAGGTACACAATATGCGGTTAGTACCAATACCGATATTTTTAGTTACGATGTATTAAGCGGTAAAACTACCAACCTTACCGCCGGCCTGATGGGCTATGATGTTAACCCTGCATTTAGCAAACAAGGCACCCTGGCCTGGCTAAGCATGGAACGCGAAGGCTACGAAGCCGATAAGCAGGATATTTTGGTAATGATAAATAATAAGGCGGTTAATGTTACAAAAGCATGGGATGGATCAGTAAACGCATTTTTGTGGAGCAACGATGGTAGTAAATTGTATTTTGAAGCTGCAATAGACGGTACATTACAATTGTTTGAAGTAAGCGCTACGGGCAACGGCAACGCTGCGGTAAAACAAATTACGAATGGCGATTTTGATGTGGCGGGTTTGACAGGCCAGGTTGGCAACAAACTGTATATAACCCGAACGGATATGAATCGTGCTGCCGAAATTTTTTCGGTTGACCTGGCTGATGGCAGCATGGTGCAATTGACCCATGTTAATGACGAAGCTTTTAAAAACCTTGCAGTAAGTAAGGTGGAACGCCGCCGTGTTACCACTACTGATGGTAAAAACATGCTGGTATATGTTATTTACCCGCCCGGCTTTGACGCTACTAAAAAATACCCTACCCTATTGTATTGCCAGGGCGGACCGCAAAGCCCGCTAACACAGTTTTATAGCTTCAGGTGGAACTTTCAGTTAATGTCTGCACCCGGCTATATAGTGGTAGCACCAAACCGGCGCGGCATGTATGGTTACGGCCGCTTATGGAACGAACAGATAAGCAAAGATTGGGGCGGCCAGGTAATGAAAGATTACCTGAGTGCCATTGACGACGTAAGCAAAGAACCGTATGTTGATAAGAGCCGTGTAGGTTGCATTGGCGCCAGTTTTGGTGGCTACTCCGTTTTTTGGTTAGCTGGTAACCATAACAACCGGTTTAAAACCTTTATATCGCACGACGGTATTTTTAATACCAAAAGCATGTACGGCACCACCGAAGAATTGTTTTTTGAAAATTGGGAAAAGGGCGGGCCTTATTGGGACAAAAAAAATAAGGTGGCCCAAAAGGCATACAACCAGTTTTCGCCCGATATGCATGTACAAAAGTGGAACCGTCCAATGATGATAGTGCAGGGTGGAATAGATTACCGGGTGCCCATTGGGCAAGGTTTGGAAGCATTTCAGGCGGCACAGTTACGTGGTCTTAAAAGTAAACTGGTATATTTTGCTACCGAAAACCATTGGGTATTACAGCCGCAAAATGCAATGGTATGGCAGGGCGAATTTTTTAAATGGTTAAAAGAAACATTGTAGCAAAGCTGTTAATAGTGCATAGGTGGTATAGATTTTATATCTTAATAGTTAGCTAATAGTTGCCCTCTATAGCAATTTGTAACTATTGTTAGCATTGTTACGTTACAGGTACTTTTTGGTAAAAACTGCTAGGGGTTACTTCGGTAGCACTATGGCATTATCAAAGCACTCTTCTTCTAAAATAATAACAGGCAAATTTACCTAACCGGATTTATTTTTAGCCACTGCCCTATTTACCATAACACGTAAAACCAATTGTATGCAAAACATTAAAACCTTTAGTGGCAATAACGAAACAGATATTTGGACCCAGGTTGCTGAAGATATGGGCAGCACCGGATTATTAGATTACCAGGTACAAATAAACCAGGGTGGGCATTTAGTAAACATAGTGGTAGATATTGATTTAGGTGGCGGCTTTGAAGGCGGCTTTGAAATGACCGTGTTTTCAGCCTCATTGGGCGCCGAAAGCGAATATAAATTTGCCATTCACAACGAAGATTTTTTAGACGAAATAGGTAAGTTTTTCGGCATGCAGGATGTAGCACTGGGGTATGCCGAATTTGACAAAAAGGTAATTGTGAAAACTAATAACGACGACACTACACGTAAGCTGTTTGCCGGCCACCCACTGCAAACTTTTATTAATGAAATCGGTACCAATTTTAACCTGGCAATTACAGGTAGCGGCCATGACCGCAAACTTGAAATGACCCTTGAAAAGGGAGTAACCGATGTACATGCTTTGCAAAAGATGTATGGCTTTTTTTATGGCCTGTTGATACAAATTGAAATACCTGCATAAATGTTTGCACCTTTATATGAAGGGAAAGTACTGAATTGTGTAATGATATGTATGTTGACAATAACTGTTGCAACAGTACCCTATTTATTAAAAGCACAGCAAAAACCCCTGGTAAATGGATCGCTTATTATAGCGCTGGTAAGCAACGACACCGTTTGGCTGGGCGCCGATAGCCGCACTTCGGCGTTAACAAACAAGGGCTACACTGCCAATAAAACCGCCATGTGCAAAATACACAACACCAACGGTGTGGTGTATGCAATGGCGGGCCATGTTAAGTATATTGATAACAGCTTTAATTTTTTACGCATCATGGATAAAAGCATCAATCGATGGAACAATTTTGATAGCGCCATGCTTTTTTTTAGGGATAAGACGATAAAAGAAATTCCGGCCATTCTGAAAAAATTTTCTTCATCAAGTATACAAACGCTTATTAACAAAAATGGTGGTTCGTTTTTAAGCGTGCTGGCGGTAACCTTTGCCAACGGCGAAAAAAAAATGCGGGAAATGCGCTTTTCTATAGCAGGCAATGGCCGTCAAAAGTGGGCGGTTACTGTTACCGAAGCCGATGTGGCCGATACTGGAACCTTGCGTTTTTTAGGCCATGCGTCTAGCGCGCTACAACATATTAGCGACTACCCGCTTTACTTTGGCAATGGTCAAAGTATGCCTCAAAAAATTGAAAACCTCATCCGTATACAAGCCGCAAATGGTTCGGCTACGGTGGGGCTTCCTGCCGACGTAATTAGTATTTACAACAATGGTTTTACCCGTGCCCTTAGTAGCGGGCTGTGTCAATAACTATAGCTGCTACACCAAAGCTGTTAATTGCTCACCTGCTTTTTTGTTAACTTTCCATAGCAACTTAGATGTGACAAATAGTTATAGAAAAGGATCATAGGGTAATAGATATTATCTATTAAAAATAAATTTCGATAAAAATACAAAGTAGTATTTTCGTTTTCATCTAAAAAAACATAAAACAAATACATATGGAAGACATTAAAACGATGGCATCGCCGCATAACACCAGTACCGGTGAAAGCAAGTGTCCGTTTATGGGCGGTGCATTAAAACATGCAGCAGGCGGTGGCTTTAACAATCGCGATTGGTGGCCAAACCAGTTAAAGTTAAATATCCTCCGTCAAAACTCGGCGCTTAGCGACCCCATGGGCAGCGATTATAATTATGCCGACGAGTTTAAGAAGCTCAATCTTTCCCAGGTAAAAAATGAATTGTTTGAATTAATGACCACCTCGCAGGATTGGTGGCCTGCGGACTATGGCCATTACGGGCCATTTTTTATACGCATGGCGTGGCATAGTGCAGGCACCTACCGCATAGCTGATGGTCGCGGTGGTAGCGCAAGCGGATCGCAAAGGTTTGCACCACTAAACAGTTGGCCCGACAATGCCAACCTTGACAAAGCCCGCCTGTTGTTATGGCCTTTGAAAAAGAAATATGGTAAAAAATTATCGTGGGCCGATTTAATGATACTTGCCGGTAACTGTGCCCTTGAGTCAATGGGATTAAAACCTTTTGGTTTTGCAGGTGGCCGCGAAGATGTTTGGGAGCCGGAGCAGGATATTTACTGGGGATCGGAAACTGAATGGTTAGGCGATAAACGATATACCGGTAACCGCGAACTTGAAAACCCACTGGGTGCAGTTCAAATGGGATTGATTTATGTAAACCCTGAGGGTCCAAATGGTAACCCCGATCCGTTGGCCTCTGCCCACGACATACGCGAAACATTTGGCCGCATGGCTATGAACGACTACGAAACTGTAGCCCTGATAGCCGGTGGCCACACTTTTGGTAAAACACATGGTGCTGCCGACCCTTCAAAATATATTGGCAGCGAACCGGCTGGTGCCTCCATTGAACTGCAAAGCATGGGCTGGAAAAATACCTTTGGAAAAGGCCATGGTGGCGATACTATTACCAGTGGGTTAGAAGGGGCCTGGACAACAACCCCTGCCAAATGGAGCAACGACTATTTTCATCATTTGTTTGGCTTTGAGTGGGAACTTACCAGAAGCCCAGCCGGTGCCCGGCAATGGACGCCGGTAAACAATGGTGGTGCGGGTACTATACCCGATGCCCACGATGAGGCCGTACGCCATGCACCCTTTATGTTAACTACAGACATAGCTTTACGTGCAGACCCTGCTTACGAAAAAGTATCAAAGCACTTTCACGAAAACCCCGAAGAGTTTGCTGATGCATTTGCCCGTGCATGGTTTAAACTAACGCATCGCGATATGGGACCAGTTGCACGTTATTTGGGTAGCGATGTTCCGCAGGAAGAACTGATTTGGCAAGATCCGGTACCAGCTGTAGATCACGAATTGGTTGATACTAACGATGTAGACAATATTAAAGCAAACATTCTTGCTTCGGGGTTAACCGTTGCTCAACTGGTAAGTACAGCCTGGGCATCGGCCGGTACCTATCGCGATAGCGATAAACGTGGTGGCGCCAATGGTGCACGCCTGCAACTGGCACCTCAAAACAATTGGGAAGTAAACCATCCCGGACAACTAGGCGGCATATTACAAACGTTAACTAGCATTCAAAACGAATTTAACAGCACACAATCGGGCAATAAAAAAGTTTCGTTGGCCGATGTAATTGTACTTGCAGGATGCGCAGGTGTTGAAAAGGCAGCAAAAGATGGGGGTCAAGAACTTACCGTTCCGTTTATTGCAGGTCGTACCGATGCAACTGCCGAACAAACCGATGCAGAAGCTTTTGCACCGCTTGAGCCAATTGCAGATGGTTTCCGCAATTATATTAAGCGTGGCCATGCAACCTCAGCCGAAGAAATGTTAATAGATAAAGCGCAGCTAATGACCCTTACTGCACCCGAATTGACTGCCCTGGTGGGTGGTTTACGGGTACTAAACGGCAATTATGAGCAATCGCAAAATGGTGTATTTACCGATAGGCCAGGAGTTTTGACAAACGATTTTTTTGTAAACCTGCTTGATTTTGGAACTACCTGGAAAGCCGCTGGCAGTGCCGACGACGTGTTTGAAGGCAGAGACCGTAAAACAGGCAAATTAAAATGGCTTGGCTCAAGGGTTGACCTGATTTTTGGATCTAACACCGAACTGCGGGCAATTGCCGAAGTGTACGCCTGTGAAGATGGAAACGAAAAGTTTATACAACACTTTGTAGCAGCCTGGAATAAAGTAATGAACCTTGACAGGTTTGATCTTGCCTAAGGTTTTACTATACAACTTTAAAAGGCGGCCCCGAAACGGGCCGCCTTTTTTGATTAGAAATGTAGGGGGCTTAAATATTTTTTAAAGGCGATTTTGATAAAGCACTTTAAATTTTTTACCGCTGACGATGTAGCGTTAAGAGGGGTTAAGTTCACTTTTACGAACCTAAATTATGTTTCTAAAACAGCAATAATTGTAGTTAATTTTTTGTAAACAACGCCGTTTTATGATGGGGCAATGGCAAAAAATTTAAAAAGCTAATGATGAATTAGTTTGCAAAATTTTAATAAACTTCCGACTTAGTTTTTTTATCAGGATAGAAAAGAGATCTGTTGAAGCTCACCAACGTAAAAAGGTTTTGTCTATTGTAGATCAGATCAAACATTAAGCTTTACAAACAACAATTGCAAAACGGCAATCTTAAAATTCAAACAATGCTTACTGGTGTTTGGGTAAGCCATTTTTTACCCGGTTTGACACCCGTTTATTTTACACGTTGAACGAATAGAAACAGAAAAAAAATAATGGTGAAAATGATATTTTTGTAAATCCTCTGGTTTCTCAAACAAAAGAAATTGAAACGCCAGGCAATACACCTATGCTCCATAAGCTTCAAACATACAGGCTTGATAAAAATTTACCTATTGCAAAAAAGGAAAAAAACAGGGAGATTTAAAGGCGCCACATTCAAAAAAAAGTGGTTTTTGGGGTAATAAAAGACCGCTTTACAACAATACGGATATAGGAGCATTTCAACATTAATTTTTTAACCACATTAAAATTTACCAAAAGTAAAATTTTTCAAAACAATTTTTCTTTCAAAGGATATCTGACAAAATACAAATAGGCTAATTCCCCATAATTAATGTTAGTAATTGTTATTGGCAGGTTAAATTTATGTTATCTACGAAATTTTGAAGCGCCTACTCAAATATTATTTATTGTTCCCTACGTTTCATTTTCTTTTTCTTTTTTTATAAATTTGGCAAGAGCAATGAAAGTTTGATTGATTTCGATACTTCCAAACATTTTAATTTTTCTAAAAAAAGAATTAAAACAATGTATAAATTAACAACCTCACGTTTAATAAGGGTTTGCGGGTAAGCTTAGCGCCACTTGCGCTTAATCGCGTTTCACGTTCTTCCCCATTCATTATTCACCCTTCAGTATTCACAATCCCTACTTTGGAGAAATTGTAAAAACCTTCCTCCGCTCCCCTTTAGGCTCAATAATTACTACACAATCCTCAAACACCATTTTGTTTCCGTCGGTCTCGGTTGCACAATCAGCAAAAGTCGCTTCAAACCAATCAGTAAAAGTTTTCATGAATGCATTGGGTGCCTCAAAATATAAAGTAAGTATAGTGTCCCGCCTGGCCGTAAGTTTTACAATATGGTCGCCGGGAGCATTATTGTAAGTCATACGTTCGCGCGATGACGAAATACTACTATCAGTAAAAATAATACCTAGCCGCTGCTCGGCCAGGCTCATAAACACCTTTGCATTTTTTAAAGGGTAATTTATATACTCCGGGCATTGCGCCAAACCCGCCATTGAGGGCAATAAAAATAGTATCCACAATTTTTTACTCATAATTTTTTATATAATCAACGGCAATACAACGGCAAAGTACATACAGCCGGGCATACTTGCTTCAGGGTTGCAATTCTTAACGCAAATACCTAATTTACTAATTAATTAACTATTTAAAACCAAATACCAGCGTTTATGTTAGCTATCTGCAACTTTCGCCCTACCCGGTTTTTACTTTTAGCCTATCTCCTGTTTGCTATCGGAAGCCTTAGCAGTTGTAAAGTACAGTTGGTTCCCAGCTTTAATGCCATACTGGCCCAGGATATTGTGGCTACTGCAAAGAAAATCGATAATTTTTATTTGTCAATGCACGAAGTACCGGTTAATAAGCGGCAGTACCAGCTTTTTACTAATGGTTATGTGTTATTAGAGGCCGACCTAAATTCGTTGCTTAATCAAAACAAGGTGCGGCCGTTAAACAAAGAGTCAACCCGTATTAGCGAAATAGCGGTGACGCTTTGGATAAAATATAAAACCGAACACAAAACCGACGATACCCTTAGCGACGGGCTAATAAAGCTAAACCGCAAAACGCTTAGCGACCTATTGTATGCCATGCAGGTTGCCGAAGATGCCAAAAACATTCCCAACCCCTAATTTGATCGTAAAAAAATTGTCATGCCCATTAACTTCGACCTTCAGGATACACTTGACCAAATGCTAGACAGCACCAAACTTGCTGCCGGTACAGCCGCCAAAGAAGCAAAAAAAGTAGCCGCCAACTTTTTAAAAAATAGGAAAGAGCGATTGGCCCTGCTGGCAGAGTTGCGACTTTCCGGCGACCTTCCGGGCGATAAATTTACCAGCCGCCTCAACGACGAAAAACTACTGCTGGAAGCCGAGCTGAATGCATTGGCCGTTTTCACCAAAAGCAGTGCGCAAGCCACCGCGCAAAATGTCCTCAATATATTTCAGTCGGCAGTCCTCAGCGCCCTGCCTGCAAGTTTAAAAAAATAGGCACAGCCGATGTTATTATTTAATAGAAAATAAACGGACAACCGTTAATCTTTAATCGTTTGTATGTAAACCGCTCACCATTGTTTGCTATCCACGAAGCCATGACGTAGTTCAAAAAGCATCATACGCATCCAACATTACCTAATAAAACGATCACAACCACCCAACACTTGTAAAATTGAATTGATAAAGCCAAATTTTAAGCCCAATCAGGTAACTAAAAAGGTAAAAAGCGTAACATTAAAAAAGTACGAATATCCAGCACATCCTAAAAAAATTAATGATTATCCGCTATTTAGTAAGCTCAATGCTGAATATAAAATCATGATAAATAATTCTGAATAAAATTACCAACAGTGTGCGACCTCAATGGTCATGGAGGCAGGCTGCAACGACTAATGAAAAAAGATATAAAGCCCGGTTCCAAAATATCAGCACCAGATTGCGGATAGTCATCAAAAAATTAAAATAAAAACTATCAATCTAATCCAAGACAAGAAGTAGTTTTCCTTTTTTCCTTTTCACTTTTTACTTCCCAAATACCTTCTTTAAAATATCCGACGAGCGGGCCAATGGGTCTTTACGTATTTGTTGTTCTTCCTGCGCTACCTGGTAAAAAATACCCGACAAGGCCTTTTCGGTCACGTAGGCCGAAAGGTCGGGGTTTACCTTATCAATACTAAACTTATTGTAGGTGCTAAATACGGTATTCCAATATTTAGTAGCATCTACTATAGCAAGGCTTTTTTCTATTACCGGGCGAAAAGCCTCTGTTAATTGCAAAGTCGTTCTGCCTTTTAAATAGTCGGTGGCAGCATTATCGCCGCCGCGCAAAATACCGGCTGCGTCCTGAATGCTCATGCTTTTAATAGCATTTACAAAAATGGGAGCCGCACTTTTGGCTGCGTCTTCTGCGGCCCTGTTCATGGTCAAAATTGCTTCATCTACCTGTTTGCCAAAGCCAAGCGATCTAAGTTTCTGTTCTGCTTTCCTTGCTTCTTCGGGCATCAGTATTTTTATAGCGGCTTCTTTAAAAAATCCATCTATCGACGATAATTTGGCTATTCCCCTCTCCGCTCCCACTTTTAGTGCTTCTTTTAAACCACTGGCTATTTCATCGGTACTTAAACCACCGCCGCTACCCACACCTAATAATCCACTCAACCTGGAGTTACCAGTACTGTCGCCTTTTGCCTTTTTAATCAACCCCTTTAACCCCTGGCCTTGAAGGCCGCCAAATGCAAAAGTTACCAATAGAACCGATAGCATAATCTTTGTCATAATAATATATTTGCTGTACAATTTCAAAAATAGTACCCCTTGGTTAAACAAACCGTTAAATAACTGTATATCTTATTCATACACCATTACTTATGACCATTCCTCAACCCAGCCTTTGGGAAGAACTGTATTTTAAACAACAAGATTTTATACTAATTGGTGGTGGCTTTGCGGGCCTGTGGTGTGCCATTGAGTTAAAAAAAAAGCATCCCACAGCTACCGTACTCATTCTTGAAAAAGGAAGCATTCCCACCGGCGCCAGTACCCGCAATGCCGGCTTTGCCTGTTTTGGCAGCCCTACCGAACTAATTAGCAATGCTGCCCGGGCGGGAGAAAATGCGGTGTGGCCAGTGGTACAAATGCGCTTCAAAGGCATTGAAAAAATAAGGCGGTTATTTAGCCATTTAGTTATTGATTATGATGTTAGTGGGGGCTATGAGTGCCTGCATACTAAGCAGGCCGAAGTGGTTGCTGACAACCTGGGATGGCTGAATAAAGGCATGCAAAATTGTACAGGTAAAGAAAATTGTTTTAGCTGGTGTAACCATCAGTTGGGGGCTCTTGGCCTGACAGGTTTTGACACCTTAATTCACAACCCGCTGGAGGGTGGATTACACAGTGGTAAATTATTGCTGGCGCTCCAGGCAATGGCCTGGCAAATAGGTGTGCAAATACTATCGGGTATAGAGGTAACCGGTACCCTAAGGCAAGGCAGCCTTACCAATATTACCACTTCTGCCAATATTATTTTTAAAGCAAGCCGGGTAGTGTTTTGTACCAATGCATTTACCAGCGGCCTGCTACCTCAACTTGAGCAAACGGTATACCCGGGCCGTGGACAAGTGCTGGTAACCGAGCCCATCAAAGGCCTACATTTATATGGCACATTTCATTACAACGAAGGTTATTATTATTTTAGAAATGTAGGAAACCGGGTTTTGTTGGGTGGTGGCCGCAATGCTGATTTTGACACTGAAACGACTACGGAATTCGGAACAACCGATACCATTCAACAGCAACTGGAAATATTTTTACAAAACCACATTTTAAAGGGCGTTCCATATACCATATCGCACCGTTGGAGCGGTATTATGGGCTTTACCAACAACCATTTGCCAACAATACAAAAGGTTGGTGACCACTCTGTGGCGGTGATAGGTTGCAATGGTATGGGCGTTGCGTTACTGCCTATTTTGGCGGAGCAGGTGGCGGCGTTATGGTAAAATAGTGGCTGGGTTACTACTTTCAATTAAAAGTAAAATAGCCAGTTCCGCAAAACCCATTATTACAAAACTGCAAATTTTTTTTATTAAATGAATTTTGAATGACGATCCGCAATCTGGTGCTGATATTTTGGAACCGGGCTTTATAGCAGTTTTAACCAGTTGTTGCAGCCTGCCTTTATGACCATAGAGGTCGCACGTTTGTACCGTCGGTAATATTATTCAGCCTTTTTTATCATGATTTTATATTTAGCATTGAGTGTACCAAGTAGCAGATAATCATTGAATTTTGGTTCCCGCTTAACACTGACAACCCGTATTGTCAGCCTTTATACAATACCAATTCCCCTATTTTTGCCGCAACAGAATAACCATGAAGAAATTATTTTTGATAGTAGCTATTGCCAGCATGGCGGCGTGTAATTATACCGATACCAACAATGGACAAATAACAGTTAATAACGGCATTCCGGCACCTGCGCCAGTCACCTTTAAAGTTGTTGCAACCTACCCGCACGATACTACCTTTTATACTGAAGGCCTTCAGCTATACAACAACGAATTGTTTGAAAGTACAGGTAACTACGGGGTAAGCAAGTTGATAAAAACAGACCTTGCAACCGGTAAACCTACAAAAGAAATTTTGCTCGATACCCTGTATTTTGGAGAAGGCCTTACTGTATTAAACGATACCATTTACCAAATGACATACAGAGAGAATACCTGTTTTGTGTACGATGCAAACTTTAAACTGATCCGTACAATGAAGTACGATACCGAAGGTTGGGGTATGACCACCGATGGCCGACAATTGATAGCGAGCGATGGCACCAGCAACCTGTACTACCGCGACCCCGCCACTTTTGCTAACAAAAAAATTGTAGGAGTAAGCGACAATAACGGACCTGTGGCTAACATAAATGAGCTTGAGTATATCGATGGTTTTATATACGCCAATGTTTGGAATACCAATTACATCCTAAAAATTGACCCCTCAAATGGCCACGTAGTAGGCCGTATGGATTTTACAGGCCTTTTAGAAAAATCGGGCTACCCTGGCGCAACCTACGAAAAAGGAAATGTATTAAATGGAATTGCTTACGACCCCGCTAAAAAAACATTGCTCATTACAGGTAAACTATGGCCACTCATTTACGAGGTAAAACTGTAAGCTTTCCACTTTGGTTGTATGGTAGTTAATGTAAACGAGCTTAGACCCATTAACCCTGAAAGCCGAAACACCCCAACCATGGCCGCAGCCCCTAAAATGAAACCGATGCTAAATTTAAGCATTAAAAGAGGCAAAATACTATCAAAAATTACATTAATGAAACGGTAAAAAACACGGGCGAACTACCCCTCGGCTACAGTTGGTTTTATAATGCTATTCTGACATCAAATTATCAAGCTAGTACCCTTCGAGGTTTTTACATTCGCTTGCCGCTTTAATACTAAGTGCTATCGACTAATATGATTTCGCCCTTCCATGGCTGCTGAAACCGGGGTTGGGTGTTTTATACTCACAGGGCTGCACCGTGTTTTTTGGTTTCGCGCCCTTTCAGGCTTTTGTGGTACCCGGTCATTGTTTAATACCACAGGGCTTCACCATGTGCTATGGTGTCTGGCCCTTTCAGGACCACTGAAATCAGGGTTGGGTGTTTACTATTTAGATGACTTTATCTTGTGCTTTGGTGTTTGGCCCTTTAAGGGCTTTAAATTTGAATACTAATTTTGTCCGCGGGCTACACCCGCCGGTATAGTATCCCGGCCATTAGGCCTAACCGATAAGAAGAAGAAGAAAGCACATTATATTTGAAAGTAGTCAGAAAAAATTATAAAGGGCAGTAACGCTTAAACCAAAAAAACGTGCCGACCCGTTGGAAGCAATGGCTTGAATTTGAAGCAGGCGTTATGGAGCAACTGGAGGTTAGAGGGGATAGAATGCATTAGGATTGACGGGTGGCGCGTAACAAACACAAAGGAGGTGAGCCATCCAATAGTTAATTCTCACAACAAAAATGCCCCATTTGTAAGCCATTCTTCTCTAACTATTATTTTTCATATGTCCCCACCAAATACTAAACCAATCTGACAATCTTTTTCCCATAGGTCTGTTATTAATACTAAAGAAACATTAGCATATTTGACCAAATGACTATTGGTAAATTCTGTCAAATAGGTAGTTGTTGATCCCTCTTTACTATTGTATTCTTTATATAAAAGTTTTGGCTGCATTAAAAATACCTTCAATTCATTAAATGCTTTTGCAGCATTTAGTTTGTAATTAAATCGTAATTTCTATTTGATTACATCCACAACCTTTCTATTGGCAGTAAGTTCCGAAACATGTAATTCTATAATTCCAGTTTCAAAACTGATGTCTAAAAATAGCAACTTTTTAAATGTAAAACTATGACTTCGCGAAAGCCATCCTCCCGGGTAGCTGGCAACAAAAGGTTCTATATAGGTCAAGTCATCAGTGTTTGAAAAGCTATCAATAAGGGAGAGTGACAAAACATTCTAATTAAAAAATAATTGTTTAATCTTTTGGTCAAACATATCAACCTGTGCAAAAATTATCGAAGGTATAAATGCTATAAAAATGAAGACGGCTCTATAATTCATAATGGATTTGCTCACAGCTATTGAAAACCATTGTTGCAAACAGCGTATTTTATTCATTTAGTTTATGTCTTACCGAGCTAATTATTTTTAATTTGTCAATAATTAAAAGTAAAATAAAAATTGTAACTAATATTACCAGTATTGTAAAAGTAATAATGGCAAAATATTTTATTGTCCACTCCAAAGCCACTTTAACTCTGTAAAAGAAACTAATATTTTTTTCCGTTGCTCCTTCATACATTGAAAGTTTAACAGTACAGAATTCATTTTCCGTATCAAAATTTCCTAGTTCTACACCTAACTCCTGCGCTTTTTCTTTAATTTCTAAGATTTTATCATTTAGAGCTACAAAATCTGCTATTTGTCCACCTTTTGTTTTTAAGTCATTTAGCGATTGAAGTGTTTTTTCAATTGATGCTTTTTTTGCATTTAGCTGTCTGTATTCATTGGTTTTGTCAACCTTGGTAATTTCAGTTGCCTTTAAAACTCCAATCTTTTTAATTCAATATATAAGCTATCAAATAGTGTTGGATTTACTCCAATAAGTAAGTGTATTTGTCTGTTACCCTTTTGACCAATATTTTGTTCATATTGAATAACCCCATTAAAAGATGTAGCATTAGCTTTTACTTTTATTTCATCCTGCTCAAATTCTGAAGTTTTAGTTTTAATTGATGCTGTTTTCTCATATTTCTGATTTGACGCAACATTAGAAGCGATTTGGACATCTCCCCCTTTCATTGAAAATTTTTCAGAAGCATAGTTTTTTCTTAAATTATCAATGCTACTAAAAAAATTATCACTATAATCATTATTTGTATTGGTATCTGTCGCTAAGTAACCATAAATCAGCCTGAAAACGAAAAGCAAAACAAATAGTCCGATAAACCATTTACCTGCTTTCCAAAATCGTGACTTAAAAGATGTTGTCATTTATTAAAATTCAATGAATTTTTTGGAGTTAAGGCTTTTGGTTCAATTACTGACAAAAGCGCCCAACATCAAACTATAACAACTACTACTGACCTATCAACAACCTCACACACTCATCCAAACTCTCTTTCCAGTCTTTGATATTAATATTAAACGTGTCGGTAATTTTTTGCTTACTCATTACCGAGTAGGCGGGCCGGGCGGCGGGGGTTGGGTAACCGCTGGTGGCAATGGCGTTAACAATACATTGCCTGTTGCCGAGCTTTTTTATTTCGGCAGCAAAATCGAACCAGCTTATGTTGCCTTCGTTGCTAAAATGGTACACGCCTTCAAAGGCTTTGCCGGTATCGTGTTGCATTAAAACAATATTCATAATGGCCGCGGCAAGGTCGGCGGCATAGGTTGGCGAGCCATATTGGTCGCCTACTACGTTCAGGCTTTCCTTTTCGGCCATTAACCGCAACATGGTTTTTACAAAGTTGTTTCCAAACACACTATATACCCACGAGGTGCGGATAACAACGGTAGAAGGTAAATTTTGAAAAGCGATTTTTTCGCCTTCAAGTTTTGAGAAACCGTAAAAGTTTACGGGGCTCACTGGTTCATCTTCAAGGTATGGTTCGCTGGCTGTGCCATCGTACACATAATCGGTGGAAATATGTATGAACCTGGCGCCCCATTTAGCACAGTTTTCGGCCAGTATGCCTACAGCTTCCGCATTAATTTTCAAGGTAAGATGCCTTTCGGTTTCGGCCTTATCAACCGCGGTGTACGCGGCGGCGTTTATGCACCAGGCAGGTTTGCGGGTTTCAAAAAAATCGGCTACCAATGCTGCATTGGTAATATCCAGTTCGGCTACATCGGCAAAGTAATAATCAAACTGGTTAAAGTTTTTAGACAATACCACCAGTTCGTTACCTAGCTGTCCGTTTTTGCCAACAATCAATATTAATGGGCGCATAAAGTTTAAAAGCTCCAGTATTTACGACTGGTAATTTTATTGTTGTAGATACCTTTCAGGTCTGCAATTAACGCATTTTGTTTGGTAATAGAAGTAAAATATGCATCATCAAATTGTAAGTAGGGCGTATGAGGCACGGTAATAATGACCACGTCGTAGTCAATGTCAATCTGGTTTACCAGGGTAAAGCCATATTCTAAGTGCAGGTCGTTACTATCGGCATGCGGATCGGTTACAAAAACATTAAGGTGGTACGACTGTAACGACTTAATAACACCGGCCACCTTTGAGTTTCGTACATCGCTCACATTTTCTTTAAAAGTGGCGCCCATTACCAAAATTTTGGAGGCTTTTACGTTGTCGCAGTTTTTAATAATATGCTGCAGTACCTTTTTTGCAAGATAATTACCCATGTTATCGTTAATATACCTTCCTGCTAAAATTACCCGGCTGTTAAAGCCAAGTTCGGCGGCTTTGTAGGTAAGATAATATGGATCCACGCCAATACAGTGGCCGCCCACCAGCCCCGGGTAAAAGGGCAAAAAGTTCCACTTGGTGCTGGCTGCCTCAATAACATCGTAGGTGTTTACATTCATTTTATCCATAATAATGGACAGCTCGTTCATAAGCGCAATGTTAAGGTCGCGCTGCGTATTTTCAATAATTTTTGCTGCCTCGGCTACTTTAATGCAAGGTGCCCTGTGTACGCCGGCTTCTACCACCATTTCGTACACTTTGGCCACTACATCTAATGCCTCTGCGTCGCAGCCCGACACTATTTTAATTACGTTTTTAAGTGTGTGGGTTTTATCTCCCGGATTAATACGTTCGGGGCTGTACCCCAATTTAAAATCTTTGCAATATTTTAGCCCGCTAAGGTTTTCAACAATAGGCATACAATCTTCTTCGGTACAGCCTGGGTACACCGTAGACTCATACACTACATAATCGCCCTTTTTTACAACTTTGCCAATGGTTTCGGAGGCTTTTTTTACCATAGTAAGGTCGGGCACATTGTACTTATCGATAGGTGTAGGTACTGCCACAATATAAAATTTTGCCTGCTTTAACACTTCAATGTCGCAGGTAAACTCAATATCTACATCGCAAAAAGCGCTTTTATCCAGTTCCTTACTTGGGTCAATACCCTGCCGCATTTGGTCAACCCTTTGCTCATTAATATCAAACCCAATTACTGAAATTGTTTTGGCAAATTCAAGGGCTATTGGCAGTCCCACATAGCCCAGGCCAATTACGGCCAGTTTTGCCTGTTTGTTTATTAACGAATTATACATGTTTGCATAGGGCTTTTAATAAAAAAGGATATACGTAACTTTCGGCTTAAGCAATTGCTACAACAAACAAAAAATGCCGTTCCTTCAAAATAAAAAGTATTTTGAAATGAACGACATAAAATAAATAATATTTTATTTTTACTTTAAAACAGTCCTGTCAAGGTGCTCAACACCTTTGGGCCTGCTTACAAAAATTTACTTACTTACAAACTCTTTAGGCGTTTTATACAGTTCTTCTTTTGACAGCGATTTAAAGTATTCGTACGTAATCTTTAACCCATCGGCCCGCGAAACCTTAGGCTCCCAGCCAAGCAATTCTTTTGCTTTGGTTATATCGGGTCTGCGTTGCTTTGGGTCGTCTACCGGTAATGGTTTAAAAACAATTTTGGTATCGGTACCGGTAAGTTTTATTACCTCTTCGGCAAAATCCTTCAACGAAATTTCTACCGGGTTACCCACATTAACCGGTTGAGCATAATCGCTCAACAGCAAACGATAAATACCTTCTACCAGGTCGTCGACATAGCAAAATGAACGTGTTTGCGAGCCATCGCCAAATACAGTCAGGTCTTCGCCACGCAATGCCTGCCCAATAAATGCGGGTAATGCACGGCCATCGTTTAACCGCATACGTGGGCCATAGGTATTAAATATGCGCACTATGCGGGTTTCTACCCCATGAAAAGTATGGTAAGCCATAGTGATGGCCTCCTGAAAACGTTTTGCCTCGTCGTACACGCCGCGTGGACCAACCGGGTTTACATTACCCCAATACGACTCATCTTGCGGATGTACCATTGGGTCGCCATATACTTCGCTGGTGGAGGCTACCAGTATACGTGCTTTTTTATCTTTTGCCAGGCCCAGGCAATTATGGGTACCAAGGCTACCCACCTTTAAGGTTTGAATAGGTATTTTTAAATAATCGATAGGGCTTGCCGGCGATGCAAAGTGCATGATATAATCCAACTTGCCGGGCACATGTATAAACTTTGACACATCGTGATGGTAAAATTCAAAATCGGGGCTCGGAAAAAGATGTTCAATATTTCTAAGGTCGCCGGTAATCAGGTTATCCATCGCAATTACATGAAATCCTTCCTTCATAAACCTATCGCATAGGTGAGAGCCCAAAAAGCCGGCGGCACCGGTTATCAATACTCGTTTTTTGCTCATGGCAGATTATTTTATGTTGATGGTTTTACGGCCAATGCTGGTGTAGTGATAACCTAACTTTTCCATTTTATCAAGGTCGAAAAGATTGCGTCCGTCAAAAATGATGTTGGATGGCATCAGCACTTTCATTTTGTCGAAATCGGGTGTTCTAAATTCGGCCCACTCGGTGGCTATTATAAGTGCATCAGCACCGTCAATAGCATCGTATTGGCTTTCGCAAAAGGTAATTTTATCTTCAAACAGTTCTTTAACATTATTCATGGCCTCAGGGTCAAATACCTTTACGGTACAACCACTTTTTAGCAGCTCTTCAATAATATATAAGGCGGGCGCTTCGCGAATGTCATCGGTATTAGGTTTGAAAGCCAGTCCCCAAATGCCAAACGTTTTGCCTTCAATTGAGCCAAAATGTGTTTTGATTTTTGGAATCAGGTAAAGTTTCTGCTCTTCGTTTATCTCTTCAACCGCCTTTAAAATTTTAAAGTCGTAACTAACATCGCTTGAGGATTTAACCAATGCTTTTACATCTTTAGGAAAACAGCTTCCACCATAACCAATACCAGGAAATAAAAACCTTCGGCCAATGCGTTCATCGCTACCAATGCCTTTACGCACTAAATCCACATCGGCGCCAACCAATTCGCACAGGCGGGCAATTTCGTTCATAAAAGTGATTTTAGTGGCTAAAAATGAGTTGGCTGCATATTTAGTAAGTTCGGCCGACTCCTCATCCATAAAAATTACCGGGTTGCCCTGCCTTACAAAAGGGGCATATAGTTCGGCCATTATATTTTTGGCTCTTTCACTATCTGTACCTATTACCACCCTATCGGGTTTCATAAAGTCGTCAACAGCTACGCCTTCGCGCAAAAACTCGGGGTTGCTTACTACGTCAAACTCAACCGTAGCATTTTTAGCTATTGCCGCATGTACTTTTTTTGAGGTGCCTACCGGTACGGTGCTCTTGTCAACAATAACCTTATAATCGGTCATTATTTTACCAAGATCGTCTGCTACCTTTAAAATATAGCGAAGGTCGGCGCTACCATCTTCGCCGGGAGGCGTTGGTAATGCAAGAAAAATCACCTCAGCGCCAGCAATACCTTCTAAAAGGTTAGTGGTAAACTTTAAACGATCTTCTTTTATATTTCTATGAAAAAGTTTTTCGAGGCCGGGCTCAAAAATGGTAATTTGGCCACTTGCCAGCTTGTCAACTTTACGTTTATCAATATCTACGCAGGTAACGTAGTTTCCTGTTTCGGAAAAACATGTACCGGAAACTAATCCTACGTATCCGGTTCCAATAACTGCAATTTTCATATTAAATATTATTAGTTAATAAAAGAGAGCACATGATCGGTTATATAAGTTAACTGATCATTGTCCATCTCGGTATGAATGGGTAAAGAAATTACGCGTTCGGTAAGCCAATCGGTTAATGGTAAATGGTAATTGCTTCCTCCAAGGGCATCAAACATTTTTTGCCTGTGGGCAGGTACCGGGTAATAAATCATTGAAGGTATTTTATGATCGGACAGGTATTTGCCCAAAGCATCCCTGTCAACATTATTTAATATAAGGGTATACTGGTGAAAAACGTGGTTGCAGTACCCTTTTATAATGGGAGTTGTTAGTTTATCGTTGCCTTTAAAGGCTTTGTTATAGGCGGCGGCCACTTGTTGCCTGTTAAAAATATACTCGTCTAACTGGGTCAGTTTTACATTTAATATAGCCGCCTGTATGCTATCTAACCGGCTATTACAACCAATTAAATCGTGGTAGTAGCGAACTTTTTGGCCGTGGTTAGCAATCATTTTTAGTTTTTCGGCCAATGCTTCGTCGCGGGTAAAAATGGCACCACCATCACCAAAAGCCCCCAGGTTTTTTGAAGGATAAAACGAGGTAGTACCAACTGTACCAATGGTTCCGGTTTTCATAACTTTTCCATCGGTGAAGGTATAATCGCAACCAATAGCCTGCGCATTGTCTTCAATTACAAACAAACCATGTTGTTTAGCAATGTCCATTATTGCCTCCATGGGTGCTGCATGGCCGTATAAATGCACCGGCACTATAGCTTTTGTTTTTGGCGTAATAGCAGCCTTTATCGCTTCGGGATCAATACAAAAAGTTTCTTTATCAACTTCTACAAAAACGGGTGTAAGCCTTAGCAAGGCAATTACTTCCACAGTAGCAATATAGGTAAATGAGGGGGTAATTATTTCGTCGCCCGGCTCAAAGCCCAGGGCCATCATAGCAATTTGTAATGCATCGGTGCCGTTTCCACAGGTAATGGTGTAGGGAACGTTTAAATAAGTGCCCAGGTTGTTACCAAAGTCCTGCACCGGTTTTCCGTTTATATATGCTGCTGTTTCCAATACCGACTTAATGCCCGCATCTACCTCATCTTTAATCTTTAGATACTGTGTTTTAGTATCTACCATTTGAATGGGCCGCATAATTAATTTTTTTTGAATGGAGGCAAAGCTAATGCAAAATGCAATTTAGCGACCACCTGCGCTTTACTAAAACGTAAAGGCTATTTTTGCTCAACATAACGCTTATGCCTTGGTAAAATTGTTCTACAAACTTTTTATTATTTTATATCCCCTTGGTGTTAAACTGGTTTCACCATTTAACCCCAAGGCAAAGGCATGGATAAAAGGCAGGCAACTGACCTTTACTTATTTGGCCGCGAATATATGCGCTAACGACCGTATAGTATGGATCCACTGTGCCTCGCTGGGCGAGTTTGAGCAGGGCAAACCGCTGATTGAACAACTGTTTAAAAATCCGGCGAAAGATTATAAAATATTGGTCACTTTTTTTTCGCCTTCGGGGTACGAGGCAAGCAGCCAATACCCGTTTGCAGATTTAATGGCTTACCTGCCCATGGACTCCGCAGCAAATGCAACTTTATTTCTCCAACTGGTGCACCCGCTACTGGTAGTTTTTGTTAAATACGAATTTTGGTATTACTTATTAAAAGAAGTAGCAGGAAGAAATATACCGCTGCTGCTTATTTCGGGCATTTTTAGAGCCGACCAACCTTTTTTTAAATGGTATGGCCACTGGCATCGGCAAATGCTACCATTCTTCACTCATTTTTTTGTACAAAACCAACAAGCCGCTGACCTGCTTAAGGGTGTAGGGTATAACAATAATGTATCGGTTAGTGGTGATACCCGTTTTGACAGGGTAACAGAAATTGCGGACACCTTTGTTGGAATACCATTTATTGAGGCTTTTTGTGGCAATAGCCCCATAGTAGTGGCCGGCAGTACCTGGCCCGATGATGATAAAGAACTTAACCATTTCGCCAACAACAATCCGGAAATAAAATTCATTATCGCTCCGCATAATATAATAAGCGACCGTATTGCACAATGTCTTCAGTTATACACTCATTCGGCCACCTACACCCAATTGCAACAAAACACGTTACCACGGCATACAAATACGCTAATTATTGATAACATTGGCATGTTAAAGCAATTGTATAAATACGGAACAGTTTGTTACGTGGGTGGCGCATTTGGCGCCGATGGCGTACATAATGTTTTAGAGCCTGCCATTTATGGCCGGCCAATAATATTTGGGCCAACGTATTCAAAATATATAGAAGCAATTGAATTGGTTGACGTAGGAGGTGCCAAAAGCATTTACAACGCACTGGAGCTGGAGGCGGTACTTAATACCTGGCTACAAAAGGGCGATGATTATTTTCAAGCTTCCGTTCTGTCTCGCAATTATGTATTATCCAAAACAGGATCTACGGAAAAAATAGTGGAATACATTTATAAAAACCGTCTTTTAACCAGTTGATCAAATATTTTTACGGTTTTATTGTTGGCGTCCCAGCCGCCTTTCAGCTTTAGTTCGCGCTGTATCCAATACTCTGCTTCTGCAAAAATATTAAACCCGTTAATAGTTTTTATGGAACGCTCATACATGGTTTCATCGCCTCTAAATAATTCGTATATAAACTGGTGCCGCTCGTTTATACTAATGGCCTTTTTAAGATCGCGTACCGGGCCATCGTTCAAAACCTCGGCCATTTCAACTTTTCGATCCTTCAATTGATCGTTTATTGATGAATCATTTTCCCTGATGGTTTCATTTAGCTCATAAAATACTTTTTCCTGGTGTGCCAGTGTTGGTATTTCCATTATGGGGTCCACAGGCCAGCTAATACCTTGGCGCGCAGGTTTTACTTCGGCCATCATAACTTCTGCCACCGGGTCGGGTTGAAGGGCGGTATGCCCAAAAATTATTTTTTCGGGGGTTTGCCCGGCAGGTTCAGTTGTAGGTATCTCCTGCAATAGCACACTTTTGCTAACACCATTGGTTTTGGGTACTACTACCGAAACCGAAGAGGTTGTTACATTGCCATTTTTTCCTGCCTCTTCTATTAGCTCGCATTGCAGCAATTGAGCGGTCACCAACATGTTTTGCAGGTTGGCTCCGTTGTTTAACTGATGCGACAATTTATTGATTAAAATAGCCACTCTTTCCATTGGATAAATTACTTTTGGGGGTTTAGTAAGTATTTGGCCTTAAAATTACTAACTTCTAAGTTGACTACAACAAGTGTTGCCCAATGTTTATAGAACCCAATATGTCGGGCGAGCGCCGCGGCTGGATAGAAGTGATTTGCGGAAGTATGTTTAGCGGTAAAACCGAGGAATTGATAAGAAGGCTTAAACGAGCCAAAATAGCCAATTTAAAAGTAGAAATATTTAAACCCGGCATTGATATTCGCTACAACGAGAACAATGTGGTGAGCCACGACTCCAACTTTATCCAATCAACCCCTATTGACAACAGCCAAACCATTTTATTAATGGCCAACGATGTTGATATTGTGGGCATTGATGAGGCCCAGTTTTTTGACGACGAAATAATGAATGTTTGTGAAATGCTGGCTTTGCGCGGTACAAGGGTAATTGTAGCCGGCCTTGATATGGATTATTTAGGCAAACCATTTGGCCAAATGCCCAGGCTACTGGCCGTAGCCGATTATATTACCAAACTGCATGCAATATGCATGGTTTGTGGGCATATTGCTCACCACTCATATAGAAAAAGCCGTTCTGAAAGCCAGGTACTGTTAGGTGAAAAAGACCTTTATGAACCCAGGTGTAGAAAATGCTACCATGCAGGTATCCTGGAAGAAAAGGGTCGTAAGATGTTTCAGGTATAACTTTTCCTTTTCAGCCCAATTTAAACGGTGTAAAGTTAAAAATCCACCTTTGTAAGATGAGAATTCAAAAAATTGAACTTACTAATTTTAAAAGATTTACTTCATTAACTATTTCGGATATACCGGATTCCTCTAAGTTGGTTCTATTGATTGGGTCCAACGGATCAGGAAAGTCATGTTTGTTTGATGCGTTTGATTGGTTAGGAAAACAAATCATAAGACAAAATAATATTTTTGAAGTGACGGAAATTAATATTCCCGCCTCAGATTTTGGAGAGGGCTATTATAAAAAAAACAAAAAGCTTACGACGGGTGCTTTAATCGAATTTACAAATGGGCTGCAAATAGTAAAAAATGACGGCACAGTTGTAAAAGGCGAGGATTTAGTTAAAAAATTTATTGGCAGAAGTAGCATCCGGATTGTTCCAAGAATAGCTAACGCTACGGATCTTAGGCAAGTTTCGTCAAACGCTGACGGACCAGATGCGTATATCGAAAACGATACTCGTTTCCGTAATGACGTTATCATATACATTCAACAAATTAGCAATGCCATAAGAGAGCCTATCTTCAGTGGAAAACAGGCAGATACACTTAAAATTTTTAAAGATTTTATTGAACCTATCAATACTTCATTGACCAAAATTTTTGGTGGCGATAAAAATACCACTATTCAAATTACAGAGTTTCAAAATGCCACGCCTCAAACAACCGCGAAGCTAATTTTTAGAAAGGGAGAGTCTAAAATCAACTATGATCTTCTTAGCCATGGGGAAAAGCAAGTGGTGATATTGCTGATCAACTTTATTGTTAGACAAGAATATTATAAAGATGCCAGCATTTTTATTGATGAAATGGACAACCACTTAAACACCGCTTTACAATATACTTTGCTCAGTGAAATTGTTACAAAGTGGATTCCGGATAGTTCACAACTGTGGACGGCCTCACACGCTCTGGGATTTATTGATTATGCCAGAAAAAGCCCGGCGGCCTCCATCATCGATTTTAACCTGCTAAACTTTGACCAGAAGCAAGAGATAGTTCCCGAGCCGAAGGACAAGTTGGATGTTTATGAAATTGCCATACCTAAAGCCACCATTGCTTCAATTTTAAAAGGGTATACATTGGTTATTGCTGAAAATAAAAATGACGAACATTATAATGCAGCTTTAGGCGATCAAGGTTTTTTGTTTCTGCCCGCCAACAACAATAACGAAGTTTTTTTTACCACAAAAGGTGATAAAGGAAAATTAGGCCTAAGAAACAAAGATTATCTTAAGCCAAACGAAATAGAAAAAATGAAACAACTTTTTTTAAACCTGAAAGTTCTTTCGTTATACAATTTTGAAAATTACATCTACCACCCTGATAATATTGCTGAATTATACCTACCCGGTTTCAGTAAGGATGAATACTTAGACGATGTTATCAATCAAAAGAATGAAAAGCTTCTAGAAATTGTAAGTGAAATCGGCACTTCAAGAGCGCTTTACATCGAATTTAAAAATGGTTTAAATAATGACGGAAATATAAGCTCAACCATCGACGCTTTAAAAAGTGACAATTTCAATGATTTCTATCCTTATCTAAATATGAAAAAACATTTTAATAAATATCTAACACAGTTTAAATACAGTCATGCTGATTTAGCAAAAACGAATTGGTTTAAAACAAAAATACTTAAAGTGTTGAAAACTAATTGAAACTGTAACAAATTAGGCACATATGCTTACTATTAGAATTTAAGTTATTTAATCAACCTTGGCCAGCCAACCCACCATATTTGTTTTATTTAAAAAAGACCTGCTGCTGGAAATCAGGCAGCAATACAGTTTTTATGGGGTGATATTGTACGTGATATCAACCATATTTGTATTGTTTCTTGCTATGGGCAGGCCAGAGGCCGATGTTTGGAACGGACTTTTTTGGATGATACAATTGTTTGTATGCATTAATGCTATTGCCAAAAGTTTTTTACAGGAAAGCAAAGCCCGCATGCTGTACTACTATTCTATTGCCGGGGCCCGCGATTTTGTTATAGCCCGCATTTTATACAATGCCGTGCTTATGCTGGCCATGAGCATAACCAGTCTGTTTCTTTTTATTATTTTACTCGGCAACCCTTTTAACGATGCGCTAAAGTTTATTGGGTTGGTTTGCCTTGGTGGAGTTAGCCTGAGCCTTGTATTTACTTTTTTGGCGGCTATAGCTGCCAAGGCACAACAAAACGCAGCTTTAATGGCCATTATGGGTTTTCCCATTATTATACCACAGTTATTATTGTTGATGAAAATATCTTCCACCTCTTTTTCATCGGTTATACAGGCCGGGCAAACCACCATGGTTTTATTGTTAATTGGGCTTGATGCCATGGTTGTGGCATTGGCCGTTATCTTATTTCCATTTTTGTGGAAAGACTAGTTATTTGTTAAAAAGCTAGTTTGGCCAACTGATTTTTTGCATTCTTTGTTTAAAACTTTGACCAGCTTTCCCCTAATTTTGCCTTCTCAAAAAATAAAAGGTATTAGTATGGAAAGCTTGCCGATTAATCATCCATCTTACCTCAAACTTATTAATCATGCTCCGTTCAACCTGGTGGAAAATGCTTGCTGTAATAATGTTAGCAGTTGCTTTCACCGCCGGCTTTTTAATTAAAGTACCTCAAATTGGTAACCTTTACCAAAGCATCCGCAACTTGTTTTTTCATGTACCTATGTGGTTTGGCATGATGACATTGCTTACCGTTTCGGTGGTGTATGCCATTAAATACCTGCTTAATCCAACCTCGCAAAACGATATTTATTCGGCCGAGTATGCCAAAATGGGCGTTTTATTTGGTGTGCTGGGCATTGTTACCGGGGCCATTTGGGCCAACTATACCTGGGGCGAACCCTGGAGCAACGATCCAAAACAAATTTTAGCAGCAGTAGCGTTACTTATTTATGCCGCTTACTTTATTCTTCGCAATTCTATACCCGATATGGACAAACGCGCCAAAATAGCGGCAGTGTACAATGTATTTGCCTGCGCCATGCTAATACCTACCCTTTGGATCATTCCGCGAATGGTAGAGAGCCTACACCCTGGCGGGCAGGGTGTTGAGGGCAACCCCGGCGTTAATGGTAAAGACCTTGACCCAATTATGCGCATGGTTTTTTGGCCTGCAGTTGTAGGGTGGACACTTTTGGGCGTATGGATCACCACATTAAAAATCAGGGTATCGCTGATAACCGAAAAAAAATTCGCAAATGCATAAATTTTATAAACTTCTTTCTTTTCTTTCCTTAACCTTTATTTCAACAACAATATTCGCTCAAACCAACATAGCCAATGCCTCCAACAATGATGGCGCCATGAGATCGGGCGGAAAAATATACGTAGTAATGGCCATTGTAATTACTATACTTACCGGGCTGATTATATATGTATACCGGTTAGACAGAAAAATTTCCCGTATAGAAAAAGACAATGTTTAGCCCTTCGTATTACAACAAATAGTTATTATTATTATTTATGTGGTAAAATTCCCTTTGGTATCACCAGCTTTTTTATACTTTAGTCCTTCATTTTTCGTTAAGCAATTGTTTATAAACATTGCTTTTCCATTAAACGTACTTACAAATAAAAACATTCATAATGGCCGACCACGATTATAGCTTTTTTGGCAGCGTAACCAAAAGTTTTGATAAGGCAGCAAAATATACCAACTGGGAACCAGGAATCTTAGAACAAATAAAAGCCTGCAATAGTGTATTCAGAATGAAGTTTCCTGTGCGTATAGGCGAAAATATTGAGGTTATAGAGGCATACCGTGTTCAACACAGCCATCATAAAACACCATGTAAAGGTGGTATAAGGTTTAGTATGGAAGTAAACCAGGACGAGGTGATGGCCCTGGCGGCACTAATGACCTACAAATGCGCCATTGTAAACGTGCCATTTGGCGGAGCAAAAGGAGGCATTAAAATAGACCCCAAAAAGTATACGCCTTTTGAACTTGAAAAAATAACCCGTAGGTATACTTCGGAATTGGTAAAAAAGAATTTTATTGGACCTGGTACCGACGTGCCTGCCCCTGATTACGGCACCGGCGAAAAAGAGATGAGCTGGATATTGGATACCTACTCAGCCATGCACCCCGGCGAAGTGGATGCTGCTGCCTGTGTAACGGGCAAACCAGTGTCGCAAGGTGGTGTGCGTGGTCGTAAAGAAGCTACCGGCCTGGGAGTATTTTTTGGCGTAAGAGAGGTGTGCAACATGCCAGAAATTATGGCAAAACTAGGTTTAGCTACCGGTGTTAAGGGCAAGCGTGTGGTAGTGCAAGGGCTTGGAAACGTGGGTTATCATAGCGCCAAATATTTTAGAGAAGCAGGATCGAAAGTAGTTGCCATAGCCGAATGGGAAGGTGCCATTTACAACGAAGAGGGGCTGAACGAAGAGGAAGTTTTTCAACATAGAAAGAAAACAGGCTCGATATTAAACTTTGAGGGAGGCACCAACCTTTCCTTTAGTAGCGATGCGTTGGAGTTGGATTGCGATATATTAATACCCGCAGCACTCGAAAATGTTATAAATGAGCATAATGCAGCCCGAATAAAAGCCAGCATTATAGGCGAGGCAGCCAATGGCCCCCTAACGCCGGCGGCCGACGAAATTATGAACTCGAAAAATATTTTGGTGATACCCGACATGTACCTTAATGCAGGTGGCGTTACAGTAAGCTATTTTGAGTGGCTTAAAAACTTAAGCCACGTACGGTACGGCAGGTTAGGCAAACGCTTTAGCGAAAACGTTAATAAACGTATTTTAAATGTATTGGAAGATATGACCGGCAAACAGGTAGACAAGTCGGAAAAAATGTTTATTGAACATGGTGCCGACGAAATTGACCTGGTGCATAGCGGCCTGGAAGAAACCATGATTACCGCTACCCGCGATATTATGGATATTTGGCTGGCAAACCCGTCCATACCTGACATGCGTACTGCGGCTTATGTATTGGCAATTAATAAGGTAGGCACCAGCTATGCTGAGCTAGGCATATTCCCTTAATATATAATTTAATGAAGATACAAGATGTAGAAATTTTTACTGGCCAAACACAATTGCTTTTATGAAGCTTTTGTTGCGTCGCACTCTTTTACATTTTTTTCATCATTCAGCAAAGTGCAGCTTGGGTTAACCGTTGTAAGCAAACTCAATTTTAAATAAGTACCGCTAATCTACTATATCTCCCCGGCAAAAACAGCCGGGGCTTTTTTTTACCCGACCTTTCATTTTGGAAAAAGCCATGTAACCCACGCATTAAAAAGATTACCAAAAGCTAAATGTTTCAATAAGCCGGCAGTTCGTTTAGCCATGCATAATTGCCCTGGTTAAGATGTGCAGCATAAGTTTGCCTGCCATTACTTATTACCAGGTAATGTACATTAAGGGCAATATTATAATTTAATATTTGCGCAACTACCTTTTCGGTTAACGGCACGTTCATTTCTTTACATTCAACTAACATCCACGGTTTGGTAGCGCGATACACTACAATGTCAAATCGCTTTTTTACATCCACTAACTTAATTTCACGCTCAATAGCAATTAATGATAGCGGGTATTTTTTTTCAATGGCCAGGTATTGAATAAAGTTTTGGCGAACCCATTCTTCCGGTGTTAATACCACCCACGCTTTTCGTATAGAGTCGAAGATGATCTCCTTATCCCCCTGCTGTAAAATTTTAAATGGATGGTTGGGAAAACGAATGGCTATCATTGAACAAAAGTATTTGCTAATTTTAAAGACTCAATTAAAACATACATTTGGTAGCACTAAAAAATAGCAATGAAAACAAAAGAAGAAATAGTAAAGAACTGGCTGCCCCGGTATACGGGCGAAAAGTTATCGAACTTTGGAGAATATATTTTGCTGACCAATTTTAGCAATTATGTAAACATGTTTGCTGCCATGCATAATGTGCCAGTGGTTGGTCAGGATAAAGCTATGCAATGTGCTACCGCCAATGGCATAACCATTATTAATTTTGGTATGGGCAGCCCCGGCGCAGCTACTGTAATGGACCTGCTTTCGGCCATTGACCCCGAAGCAGTATTGTTTTTAGGTAAATGTGGCGGTTTAAAAAAACGAAATAAAATTGGCGACCTTATATTGCCCATTGCGGCTATCAGGGGCGAGGGAACAAGCAACGATTATTTTCCGCCAGAGGTACCTGCTATGCCTTCGTTTGCACTGCAAAAAGCAATAAGTACTACTATACGCGATTACGAAGTTGACTATTGGACAGGCACCGTGTACACTACCAACCGCAGGGTGTGGGAGCACGACGAAGATTTTAAAGACTATCTGAAAAAGATTAGGGCCTATGCCATTGATATGGAAACGGCCACTATTTTTTCGGTAGGCTTTTTTAATAAAACACCCACCGGAGCACTATTACTGGTAAGCGATCAGCCTATGGTACCCGAAGGTGTAAAGACCGAAGCAAGCGATGCAGCCGTAACCAGTTCGTACGTTGAAAACCATTTACGCATTGGTATTGATAGCTTAAAACAGCTTATCAACAATGGACTTACCGTACGGCATCTTAAATTTTAACAAGGCCCATTAAGTTTGTATTTATATGGACCATCCTTTACTAACTGTAAAAAATTTGTCTATTGATTTTATAAGCAATGGCTTTGTAACCACGGCTGTATCCAATATTAGCTTTTCGGTTGCCAAAGGCGAGTTGTTGGCCATTGTTGGCGAGTCGGGCTCGGGCAAATCGGTTACAGCTTTGTCAATATTACAACTGTTGCCAACACCACCTGCAAAGTATACATCGGGTAAAATTGTATTAACTCAAAAAGGCCAACCGACTAACCTGTTGGCCTGCCATGGCAACCAATTACGTGCTATACGCGGCAACAAGGTGGCAATGATTTTTCAGGAACCAATGAGCTCGCTAAACCCTGTACTATCTTGTGGCAGCCAGGTGGCCGAGGCCTTACGGGCCCATCAAACCATTTCGCCCGAAAAAGCCAAACAGCAAACTATACAGCTTTTTACCAGGGTTGAATTGCCCGATGCAGAAGGCATGTACCATAGATATCCGCATGAACTTAGTGGCGGGCAAAAACAGCGGGTAATGATAGCCATGGCTATTTGTTGTAAACCCGCGCTGCTTATATGCGACGAACCCACTACCGCCCTTGACGTAACGGTACAAAAAAATATTCTGCTGCTAATAAAGCAATTGCAACATCAATACCAAATGGGTGTAATTTTTATTACCCACGACCTTAACCTTGTGGCCGAAATAGCAGATAAGGTAGCCGTTATGTATAAAGGCAAATTGGTAGAGCTAAATACTGCACAGCATGTTTTTACCCAGCCGCAACACCCATATACCAAAGCATTATTGGCATGTAGACCTGCCCTTTATACCAGCCGGCAACGCCTGCCTGTGGTCAGCGATTTTATGCAAGCGACTTACAATGCTATTCCAATTAAAATAATGGAAAATGCTGGCAGCCATCTTTTAAACAATCCTACGTTAGCTACAGAAAAGTCAGCGGATGTTGTAGCAAACAATGGTATTTTACCCCAAAAAATACTGTATATGATAACTGACCTGCAAGTAATATTTGCAGTCAAAAAACGCTTTTTTGGCAAAGCTACAAACCATATAAAAGCTGTAAATGAGGTTAGCTTTGATATAAGGGAAGGTGAGACACTTGGTTTGGTTGGCGAGTCGGGCTGCGGTAAATCCACCCTTGGCCGGGCGTTATTACACTTAATAAAACCTACCGCAGGAAAACTAATATTTGATGGCCTTGACTTAGCCATGGCTACCGCCACAGAATGGAAACAATTGCGCACAAAAATGCAAATCATTTTCCAGGATCCTTTTTCAAGCCTTAACCCACGCTTGTCTATTGGCGCGGCCATTGCGGAACCCCTGGCGATGGTTAACAGTAAGTTGTCAAACGGAGAGCTTAGACAACGCGTTTGCGACCTGCTGGAAAAAGTAGGGCTTAGTGCCGGTCATTACCAACGATATCCCCATGAGTTTAGCGGAGGCCAACGGCAACGAATAGTAATTGCACGTGCCCTCATCCTTAACCCTTCGTTTATTATTTGCGATGAAAGTGTGTCGGCCCTTGATGTAAGCGTACAGGCGCAGGTACTAAATCTTATAAACGAACTGAAAAGAGATTTTGGCTTTACCGCCCTATTCATATCCCACGACCTGGCGGTAGTGCGCTATATAAGCGACCGTATAATGGTTATGCACATGGGCAAAATTATAGAGAGCGGGGCAGCCGAAACCATTTACCACCACCCACAAAGCCCTTATACTAAAAAACTAATAGAAGCCATACCCTCAGGTAAAGTTAGTTTGCCGTTACCATAAAGTATTTTACCGCTACGTTTAACTTACGCTGTAACCAACTATCAACAAATAGTTGATGTACACGACAAATTAATTGCGAGAGGCATTTTTAAGCAGTTCCTTACTGCTAATTCCGTTACATTTATAAGAGTCAATTATTTATTTTAAAGTAAAAACAGTGGGGCGCTCTTATGCTGTAATTAGCATTGGCCACTCATTACAGGGCAAACGTAGCTGCCCTAACATCAGCATAAAAATGAAACTATCGCAATTCGCCTTCGACCTGCCTCTAAACCTGATTGCCCAGCACCCCACCAAAAACAGAGAAGACAGCAAATTGATGATTGTTCATCGCAAAACAGGTGCAATAGAAAACAAGCATTTCAGAGACATTACTGAATACTTTGATGATAAGGATGTTTTTGTGGTAAATAATACCAAAGTGTTTCCTGCCCGCATGTATGGGCGTAAGGATAAAACAGGTGCACTTATTGAAGTTTTTTTGTTGCGGGAACTTAATAAAACCGAACGACTATGGGATGTGGTAGTAGACCCTGCACGCAAAATAAGAGTGGGCAACAAACTGTATTTTGGAGAAGGCAATGGGTTGGTGGCCGAAGTAATTGATAATACTACCAGCCGGGGCCGAACTATAAAATTTATTTGGGAAGGCCTGGAAGATGACTTTAAAAATAAATTGGAAGCCCTTGGCGAAACTCCACTACCAAAATATATAAAACGTAAACCTTTACCTGAAGATCGCGAACGTTTTCAAACCGTATTTGCAAGGCACGAAGGTGCAGTAGCTGCCCCGGGTGCTGGTATGCATTTTAGTTTGGAACTGGTTAAACGTTGCCAGATAAAAGGCATTCGCTTTGCCGAACTAACCCTACATACCGGCATGGGAGCTTTTAGGCCAATTGATGTTGAAGACCTGAGTAAGCATAAAATGGACGCAGAATATTTTGAAGTAACTGATGAAGCATCGATACTGGTAAATAAGGCAAAAAATACAGGTAAAAGAATATGTAGCATAGGTACCACCTCTATGCGGGCACTGGAAAGTAGCTTTACCGCAGGCCATCAATTAAAAGCAAATAATGGCTGGACAAACACCTTTATACACCCGCCCTACGAATTTAATGTGGCCGACAGCCTGGTCACTAATTTTCATTTGCCAAAAACAAATTTGTTTATTATGACGTGCGCCTTTGCAGGCTATGACCTGACTATGGAGGCTTACAAAAAGGCTATAAAAGATAAATACCGCTTTTTTAGTTATGGCGATGCGATGCTGGTATTATAGGGAAGCATGGTTACTTAAAATCCATTCGCTGTACCTTTGCTTTTTAATTGATAACGCCCATGCCCGATGTATTAGGCCATGCAATCAACGACTTTTATTTTAAGCTTTCACCCGGCAGGTTATTAATACATAACAAATTTGGAGAGCCCGATATTATGTCCGTGGCCACCTATTTTAGAAGTGAAGGTGAGTTTCCCCTACTTGAAATGGAAGCGCTTAACAATTGCACCGGCAATGTGCTTGATATTGGGGCGGGTGCTGGTAGCCACGCCCTTTACCTTCAACACAACAATGTTAATGTTACTGCACTGGAGTTATCGCCATTAGCTGCCAATGTAATTAGGCACCGGGGGGTAATAAAAGTAATAAATGACAATGTTTTTCGTTATCACGATGGCACTTTCAACACTATTTTAATGCTTATGAATGGTATTGGACTGACGGCGAATATAGCCGGGCTTCATACATTTTTTGATCATATAAAACCAATGCTGGCCAGCAACGGACAAGTGTTGTTTGATAGCAGCGATGTATCGTATCTATACAATCGGGGGCTTCCCGCCACACCACGGTACTATGGCGAAATAGATTTTAGGTACGAATACAAACGGCGTAAAACTGCATGGTTTACATGGTTGTATATTGACGCTGGTACCATGCAGACTATTGCCGGCGAGCATGGCTTTATAATGACTGTATTGTTTGAGGATGAGCATGACCAATATTTGGCAAGACTGGTGAAGAACGGTGTGTAGATTTTTTTAAAATGTGTATTTGTTGCGTTTTCAAACCTCCGAGGTTTTAAAAACCTCGGAGGTTTTGTATATTAGCTATCATGATCAATCCTTTTATCCCCGGCCAGTTCTACTACGTTCACAACCAAACCATTGGTAACGAAACTGCGTTTATAGAAGAGCGGAACTATCCCTTCTTTTTGCAAAAAGTAAAAAAATACCTAACCCCTATTGCCCATTTTTATGCATACAGGTTACTACCTCAACACTATCATTTTTTGTTGCAAATAAAAAGCGAGCCCGAGTTGATGTTATGGAAACAGGAACTTATAAAAGAAGGTAAATTACAGGGTACTTTCCCCACCTGCGACCAGTTTGTATTACAACAGTTTTCTAACATGGGCAACAGCTATTGCAAAGCGTTTAATAAAACCTACCAGCGCCATGGGCGATTATTTACCGAAGCTATAAGGCGGCAACAAATTGACAACACCCGGCAATTGGTAAACGTAGTTCGGTATATCCATACGCACAATATGGCACCTATGCCGCATTTTACAAATCAACAGGTTAGCCGAAACTCATACCAGGCCATACTTTCCAATGCATCAACCATTATTCAGCGGTGGCAGGTGCTGGAGTGGTTTAATGGCCATGACGCCTTTATTACACTACACCAGCAACCGGTTCAAAATTTATCGCTACAAAAAAATTGAGATAAATATCCTTTGCCAACGGTTCCACCTGCCGAACAAATCCTTTTAACTCCTGTTATTAAGCCCAAATCAAAAAAAATACCTACTGTTGCATTAACCAACGGCCAAATAAAAGCCGGTAAATGCATACAGCAGCTGGTTTTCACATCAAATATCTATGGTACAAGCCTACAATTTTTTGGCCTCGTGGCAACTGTTTCCCGAAAAAGGAATTTACAACAAGGGCGAACGGCCCAAAAGTGGGATATATAAATTGGATGCGGTAGCAGGCACCAAAGATCTGACTATCTACCACAATTGGGTAACCTTACAAAACGAGGCGTATGCAAGTACTTACACTATTGCAGCCGATGGTGACCTAAACGAATTTGTAGCTTCGGAAGAAGGAAGTATTGTGTTGGCCGATAGAGCACAGGCAGTATTTCCCAGCGGAATTACGTTCGAAATTCACTTTTACAGAAAGGGGGAAGTGGTACTGCACGTGGTACATGAAATATTACCAAATGGGTATTTAAAAGTAATACAGCAGGGTTTTAACGACGATGGTAGCGATTACACCAATAGCGAGGTGTACCATAAGCAAATGAGTGTACTGCCCTATTCGGCGTCGGTATCGGGAGCACTAATTAGGCCAACTGAAGAAGGCGTAATAAAGCACAAAGCACTTACTGCTATGGAAGAGCAAACCAATATGCAGCTTGACCAGATACGTAAACAGATAGAACTACTGGCGCTACAGGCACATGAAATACAGCAGCGCAAAGAGCTTTCGATGAGAATTTACAATGCCAAACTATCCTTTAAACCCAACATAGGGCAGGTATATCATTTATACGAAAAAAAAGATAAGAGTTATACCCTATCAATGGTATCACCTAAAGAATGGGGTAAAGGTGGACCTTATAAGTTTGTGGCCACAGTGCAGCTATTAGCCGACCATACATGGAAGGAGTTGTAGGGGTGAAAAGTAAAAAGTAAAAAGTAAAAATTATCACCGCTTGTAAACTTGGTGGTTCCAGCCAGAAATTGACGAGTCAACATTTAGCTTTTATCATCCAACAAAAAGACTCACTTCAAAAATCTGACAACTCACCACTCACTTCTCACAACTGACTTCCCTTAATTCAACATTTAAAATTCAACATTTAAAATAACCTCCCAACTCCCGTTCCTTAATTCAACATTTAAAATTCAACATTTAAAATAACCTCCCAACTC
>Ga0105048_10000044_pt1 | contig 152841 bp, 138 predicted proteins | sample MAT05_FD_78382 | JGI IMG/M metagenome (GOLD analysis project Ga0105048, IMG submission 78382) | Freshwater microbial communities from Lake Fryxell liftoff mats and glacier meltwater in Antarctica - MAT-05 | ecosystem: Environmental > Aquatic > Freshwater > Ice > Liftoff microbial mat | place...
ATACGCCAAAGAAAGAACCCCAGGAATAACAACGCTTTGCATCGGATTAGCCTATTTTAATGCCTTAAAAGAAGGATGGAGTCTGCATAGATTTGTGTCCACACGATAGGTTGTTACAAACGGGACAAGTTGTGACTATGTGGTTATTTTTTTGAGTGCTATTGAAGTGTGTGCAAGTTTAAGTTTATTTTAGTTCAACAATAATTTTACTTATGCCGTTAAATAATTGGTAGAAATTAAATTCGTTATTTACTTTTTGGCAATTTGCCAACTAAATGCTTTTGCATTATTTTCAAAAACACCTTTGTGTGCGCCATCGCAAAAAGGTGCTATTTTACTAAGCCCGCAACGACAAAGCGATACTTTTTCTCTGCCGTTTACATTGTAAATATTCCCGTCGGTATCAACTATTTCAAATTCGCCTTCTATAAGTAATGCGCTGTTAGATTTTACTGTTATTCGAGTCATTATTTTGTTTGTTTATATTAATTATGAATTTGGTTCCTTGGGGTAATATATTTTCAAAATGTATTGTACCATTCATGCTTTCGATAAGTTGGTGCACCATTGCCAAACCCAAGCCCGTACCGCTTGATTTGGTTGTAAAATATGGCTTAAAAATATTGCCTTTAATGTCGTTAGGTATTCCATTACCATTGTCACTAATTGTCAATATTATGTGGTGTTTATTGCTTGATAAAACAATGTCTATTTTTGCATTTTCAACATTGTACAATGCCTGTATTGCGTTTTTTACAAGGTTGTTCAAAACCCTTAACCAGTGGTCTTTATCGGCAGTTATAGATATATTTTCTTTTGGTTTTGAAAATGAAATTATAATATTCTCTTCACTTTTATATAGAGAAATTACGTTGTCAATAATAGCCTCCAAATTTAGTTTTTCAGGATTATTTTTACTTATCTGTGCAAAGTTTGCAAAGTCGTTGGCTATGTTGGCCAAGCTATCAATTTGTTCAATTAGTGAATCGGCCACTTTTTCAAATTTCTGTTTGAATAATTTGTCGTCTAATTTTATATTTCGTTGTAATAATTGAACATTTAATTTCATGGGCGTAAGCGGATTTTTAATTTCATGAGCTACCTGTTTTGCCATTTCTCGCCAAGCCAATTCACGCTCATTTTGGGCCAGCTTTGCAGCACTTTCATTAAGCTGCACCACCATATTATTATACTCTTTTACAACACTTCCTATTTCGTCATTCTGTTTCCATTCTATTACTGCATTGCTTTTGCCAAGGTCAATATCTGCAAATCGTTGTTTTAATAATGTAAGCGGAAATGTAATTTTATTTGTCATCCACCACGCAACAACTGCTATAAAAACAAACAATAAAAGATACAAATTAAGGATGGTAGCAAGGAGGTTAAAAATATCTTTGTTCAATAAATTTTCTTTATCAAAAAATGGCAAATTTATATATCCAATTAGGTTGTTTTTATTATTTACAAATGGAATGTAAACTGATATATAACTTAGGTTACCAATGTTTTCGGTATGTATAAATTGTACTTCATTTTTATATTTTAATTTTTGAAAAGCTTGGGCATCCATTTTGGTATTCATAATACCTTCATCAAAAATTTTGACACGCGACGATGCTATTAAATTTCCGCCCAAATCATACATATTTATTTCATTAAAAAATACATTAGAAGATTTTGACAATAAATAATTATAGTATTCTGCATTTTGTTGCGAAAGTTGGGTTTCGTCGCCAAATTTATTTTCTAATTCAATGAGCAATGATTGGATATTTTCGGTTAATTTTTCTTTTTTATCAGAATTGAAATGTGAAATTAAAAAATAAGTAGTAATCGCTGCAAGTACTATTAATACTGATAGTACAGAGCCTATTAATACAACTCTAATTTTCTTATTGAGCGTTTCAAGTTTTGGTAGTTGCAGGTTTTGCGAATTTGTAACAATATATAAAATGCTGAAAAGCAAAATGTAAATTGCGAATAAATATGATGATGAGGTTAGTTTTTCTAATAACGTTAAATACTTAAAACTTACTATGTAAGCCACCGTTTTGTAAGGTTTGTAATAGTAATGTCTGAAGTCGTTGAAATTAAAGAAACCGTCACTAATTGCAATTTGATTACTCACATTTTTGTCACTCAAAAAGTTGGCATTTAATGGGTAACTAAAACTACTATTTTTACCAATTGGAATTAGCAAATTGTACCGGTATTTTGTGTAAGAAAAATCATTGAATTTGTCTTTGGCATGTCCAATTTTTTTATCTAATAAAAGAGAAGGAAAACCAATTTCATCGGCATTGTATTTTATAGTAAATTGAATGTAAAGAGTTTGTATTACCTCTTTATTATTTACCATTTTTTTAAAAGAAATTTTACACAATAAACCTGCATCTTCATCATTTTCAGTTGGCACATAATATAAGTTTGCTGCGCTTGATAGCAATTCCTTTTTACTACACACTTCTTCAAAAACAGTTAGTTTTTCATCTGCTGCATTTGCCGATTTTGCTACAATGTTACAGGCCACATCATAAACGTACATGCGCATATCAAACTTATCCCAGTAGCCGTTAAAATATTTTTCGTTGAGGCGTTTAAAAAACAATTGCCTTCGTTGTACAGCACCAAACAAGTAATTTGTAAGTAAGCTATCGCTGCTTATTTTTGTGGATACATCAGCAAATAAATTTTCAGCAACCACATCTTTTTCAATAGACAATTTTTCGGCTAATAATTTTGCTTTTTGTTCATTTTTATAAATGAGTTGGCTATTAATTATTGTGCTTGACCACAGGGCAAATAGCGAAATAAAAAATACCATTTTTGAATAGGTAGTATTTATGAATGTAGCATGATTAAAAATGTAGAAAAGCAAGAAAGAAATAGCTACAAAAAAGAAATTGGAAGCGGCTAAATTATATTGCGCAAATAGCAACACAAGCCAAATAAAAATTAATGAAACAAAGAGTAGCGTAATTTCTTTTACTGAAATAATCGAAGTTATTTTTTTTGCAATTGAGGCAAAAACTTCAAAGTAAATAATGCATAAAAAAGCCATTATTATAATGGCAATAAAAGAGGTGGTTTTTAGTTCTGCAAAATTGCTGAAATTGTAATTGATGTTTGAATCGGTTATTAATACAGAAACATAATGCGAAAAAACAAATGAGCAAACAACACTTAAACCAATCAGTATAATTAAAATGGGTATTTGTTTTAATTTTTGCAGCGAAGGGAAACTGAAAGTTTTTTTTGTTACCAATACAATTGAATAGATAACAATAGCATTTAGCAAGTAATCGCCTAACGAAGCATTTATAAGTCCTTCAGCAAAATTTATTGGGCTAAAAAACTCATGCCCATACCAGAAAAAATTAGGCGCATAGAATATAGTAATTGCACGCAAAAGCAATATTATGCTACTAAAAAAAATGAATGCCGCAGTATAATTTAGAGATGCAAAAGCAATTGTTTTTATAAAAAATATCAATAATATTAGCCCTACAAAAAGCAGAACAAATGAAAAAATATCATCAATAATTATATTCGTTTTTTGGTGGCTTTTAAATGAAAATAAATAATTGTTTTCGCCATCGGTAACTTGTCCAATTGTGCCGGCGGCATTCAATAAAATATCAATGTTTTGGTTGTTTGCTTCAACTAAAAGATACTCGTTTTCTAGAAAATTATTCTCTACCGAAAATTCATTTTTAACTTTTATAAGTGAGATAAATTGGTAATTATTTACTTTTTCATTCTGCACAAAATACCAACCATTTTGCAACTTTATTACATAATGCTGTTTGTTTTTTGCTGTTGTTTTTACAGGCGAAAAATTGGTTTTATTGCTACTCCAAAAAATTAAAGTATCGTTTCTGTAAATGTTTATGGATATATTTTCTGCTTCTAGTTCCCTACTTTTTTTGTCATCAAAAATTGCGAATAAACTATCAGGTAAATTCTTGCTTAATGCCGCTTCAAATATATTTTTTTGTGTATCAACAAGGCTTTGTTTCCGAATTAAAGATTCTTTGCTACTTGCAGATATTTCAGGTGATGTAAGACTTCTACCTATATTTTGCTTTTGTAAATAAGATGCCCAAAGTAGAACGCAACAAAAAAAACATACAATGAAAATAAAATATTTATTTGTCTTTTTTGTATCCACAAGTGAGAATGTTTTTTCACGAATGTAAAAAAATATATGTTGGTGTTTGCAGAGCCATAAAATTCAAGATGTAAATTTTAGATATAGCTAATTTCACAGCAATATTTTGGGGGCAATTTTGCAAATTCTGTATTCTTTATAAATCCCAGTATTGTATAAATAAAAAAATGGTTGACAAAATTACTTGTCAACCATTTCTGTTATTTTCTAAACCAATAACGCTTATTTTTTTACGAAGAAAAAAGTGGCGTCATCATCGTTATTTAAAGTAGGAATAATCCCTAATTTTGGTTTTGGTTTTTGGGCTTGTACCGTTTGCTTGCCAATTTTGTCAGCAATTTTCTCTATTGAAATGCATTTGTCGTTGCACGATTTTAGCGCCGCCACAAACGATTTTGTGAACACCGATTTGTCATCATTCAAATCAATAGTTGTTGACGTAAGCACCTGTGCTGATTTTTTGCGTGCCGACTCCCATTGCCCACATTCGGGTATCTTGTTTGCATCGCGCATAGCCAAATAAAATGCTGGGCCAGTTTCACAAGCATCACTCACTACCAACGAGTGTGTAAGAGGTTTGTAGTTACTTAAATAATTTTTTAAACTTGATACATTAAAGAATGTAAACTCGTCTTTTTTGTTGGCATCAACAGGTAACCAATAACCATTTTCGTTAATGAATTTTCCGTGCCCTGCATAAAATATCATAACTGAATTTACTATATTTTCATTTACCAAATCACGTAATTCAATAGAAAAGAATTTTTCCATTTGGGCTTTTGTCATGTCATTCTTTACAATAACATTGGCAATATTATAACTCTCTAATGCCGATTTCATTGATAGCACATCGTTTGATGAGGCCTCTAACATTGGCAATTGTGAGTATTTTGCATTGTCAATAAACACCACCCAAGTTTTGCCCATTGGGTTAGCATCAGCATTATTGCCACCTGCACGTTTAAGTGTGTAAGAAATTGTACTTGTATTATCAAACTCGTCAATCGCCACAATTTTAATGGAATCAACACCTACAATATCCAAATTTATTAAAAAGGTTGGGTTGTATTCTTTAGAATTATAACTGGCCGTTTTACCATTTATAACTAACGATTTTATAAAACTTTCATCTTCAATTTTTCCTGATAAAGTTAGTTTATAACCAGCGCTATCAGCCAAGTTTATTGTATTGTTGGCATCTACTATAGGTTTGGCAATTGAAGATTTTGGAGCATCTTTTTCGGTGCGCATTACTTTGTAATAAGTTTTTAGTTCATTGCCATAAACATCTTGTGCATACACTTCTATTTCATCTTTCATTAATACATTTACGCTAATGCTAAATGTTGGGTTAAACTCCTCCTCATTGTATTTGGCATCGTTATCTGCAATTAAAATTTTTGTAATTTTATTCTTGTCGGTAACCCTTCCCTCCATCATCACATTCATTTTATTTTTAGGTATTACCACTTGCATTTTTGCATTGTCGCCATTTGTGAAAGTTAGCACAGGTGCATCAGTTTCGCGTTGTGATTCAAAAGACTTTTGCTGAATATTTTTCAGTAAATCTTCATAGGTTTTCAAATCTTTTTCCTTCGATTTTTTTGCTAACTCAAGTGCTGTTGAATAACTTTTTTCAGCATCCGCAATTTTGTTTTTTGCTTCTTGGCATTGCCCTTTTCCTTTGTAGGCTAACGCCGAATTGCTGTTCAACACAATGGCTTTTTCGTAATCGCTTAGTGCCATATCAAAATCGCTTAAGCGAAAAAAAACATAAGCCCTACCACAAAACGATGCAAAGTATTTGTCGTTGGCAACTATTGATTTGTTGTAGTCGTTTAAAGCATCTTCCATCTTCATTTTTGAAGCATACGCTTTACCGCGCAATGCAAAAACATCGTAGGCATTGGGTTTCATCTCTAAAGCATGGTTAAAACTACCTATTGAAAAATCAATAAAATTATTATTTAACTGCGCATTGCCTAATGATAAATAATAGTTGTAATACTTTGCTTTGTCCAAATCCTTTTTAAAAGCATCGTCTTTTTCGAGGTAGCTAACCGCTAGGCTATAGGTGTCGAAAGCCAATTTGTTTTCGGCTAAACTATCATACGCCATTGCCTTGTAAAGGTATGATGTAGGCGAACTTCTTTCAATTTCAATGGCTTTGTTGCACTCAGCAATTGCTTTATTAAAATCTTTCATGTTCAACAAACAAAAGGCCGCTTGTTGCATGGCTTCGTAATTCTTCTTTTTAAGGTCGGTAATTTTCTTGAACATCACATAAGCATCAGCATAATTGTTTTGGCGTATGAGTGCTTTGGCAGCGAGTTGTAGTGGTTCCACATCATCAATTTTTAGCGACATGGCTATTCTATAATCGCCAACTGCATTGCCAAAACGCCCTAATTTTTCTTGGCATTTTGCACGCTCCAAATACGCTTCATAGTATTTAGAATCAACTGTAATTGCCTTTGAATAATAGTCAATAGCCTCTTCAATATTATTATTGCCTTCGGCAGTTTTGGCATCAGCATAAAACCGTTTTGCTGATTGTGCATTTACATTGCTACTCATTACAAATAATGTAAATAAGCTTAATAGGTATATTATTTTTTTCATGTGCATTTATTTAAAAATAAAGATTAAAGATAGAATAATTTTGTGATTAGTGTTCAACATTAAACTAAGTTTTTGTATTGGCTACCGAACACTTGTTGTGCTATACGAATTGTTTTAATTTAAGTTACTTAAATGTTACTCTATTTTTAGTTGCCAACTCTTTGGCTAAAGCCGAATAGCAGAAATGATATAACAGTAAGAACACAGCTAATGCAAATGTTATATTTGAAAAAATTGTTGTTGTGTATAATTGGGAAGTTTATTAAAAAACAGAGGCCAAGAATGCTATCGGGATTTGTTTTGCTGTGCACATTGCGAAATGATAATAATGTGGAGACATACGCACAGCAACGTTATTTTTTACATTTGGAGAGACTACGTGGAACAGAGTAAGCTAGTGAGTTATAAAATTAAGTTAGTTATTTCAGTTATAGTTATTTCATTCATTGGATGTATAAATTCTTTTGTTTATGAAAAAAAATTTAACGGAGGTTATTATTTGGAAGCTGTCGACTCTAAAGAGCAAATGAATTTGGGATTTTATGAGTCAGAGGTTGGTATTGGGATTATAAGTCAATCTGTATTTGGTTTTGGTCAAAATGACAATTATATCATCGTAGAACAACATCCATTTAAATTCCCTAACCCAGCAGATAAAAAAATTACTAATTATTTTATCATTCCTTTGAGAAGAAAAATATCAAAAAATCCAGAAAAAAACATTATTGGGCCAATAAAATCAACAGATTTTATAAATAAATGCAAAGAACTTGAAATTGAAAAACTAAAGTTCTCTATCATTTTTGAAGAGTTAAAATGAGGAGTAAAACTTAAAATGAAAAACAAAATTCCAATAAACCCTTTTCTTAAATTAATAGCCCGTTGCTTTAGCTGGGGGAAATGGTATGTTCTGCGATATTGTAGCAGAATGGAAAGAACACAATTAGCCCAAATGTTGTAAAGTTTATAATGTTTTTAAACAACCGAAAAAGGTATAATTGGAAAGGTTATTAAAAATTACAGTCCGTAATAGCCAAGTATTTGCTTAGGCTGCACATTCCGGTGTTGGAGCAATGCGGAGACATACGGACAACAATAAATTGTTCTAATTTTGAGAGACTATGAGGAAAAGTAATTTCAAATACTACCAAAATAAAGCATTTATTGAAATTCTAAACGAACAATTTTTCATTCAAATCTTATTTGTCGTCTAATTGACAATTAATTATTTTTGGCTTTTTACCTTTGTCAAAATAAAAAATGAAAGCAATACTTTTATCACTCATGCTAATAAGTTGTTTTTCGTACGCGCAAAATAACGATGCCGCAAAACGAAAAAAACAATACAATGTTACCAGCAATAGTTTAGCTGTTGATGGTTATGATGTTGTAAGTTATTTTGCCTCAAATCCTAAAAAAGGCAATCAAAAATTTGCCACTACTTTCAACGGAATTATCTATTATTTTTCGTGGCAAACCAACTTAGATTTATTTAAAAAAACACCCGAAAAATACGAACCTGCTTATGGCGGTTGGTGTGCATACGCAATGGGAAACACGGGCGAAAAGGTAGAAGTGGACCCAGAAACCTATAAAATAGTGGATGGTAAATTATATCTTTTTTACAATGTTTTTTTTACCAATACATTACCAAAATGGAACAAAGACGATAAGAATTTAAAAACAAAAGCAGATAAAAATTGGTTAACTTTTTTAAAATGAAAACACTATATATTTTACTTATTTCTATTTCAATATTTTCTTGTAAGAAGAAGAATGAAACAGTTGCCGCAGACAACAATACTTTTGATGCATCTAAAGCTACATTAATAAAGAAAGGTACATTTGTTTCTAATGTACACAAAGTTTCGGGCAACGTTAGCATTTACCTTAGCGGAAGTTCTAAAGTTGTTTACCTCGAAAATTTTAGCACCGAAAGTGGACCCGATTTAAAAGTTTATCTTTCAACTGCAACCAATAATACTGATGTAAAAGATTTAGGCGCATTAAAGGCTAACTCCGGAAAATTTTATTACACAATTGACACCGCAAATACATCTAAATATAACTATGTATTAATATGGTGCAAGCAATATTCAGTGCTGTTTGGCAATTCAGAATTAAAATAGAAACATGTCAAAAAAAAGCAGCATTATTTCTTGGATTGCAGCAATAGTTTCGGCTATTGTAATGCTTCAAACACTTTATTTTAAATTTAGTGCAGCACCCGAAAGTGTGTATATTTTTACCACACTTGGCATGGAGCCATACGGTAGAATTGGCAGCGGTATTGCGGAATTAATTGCCTCTATTTTAATACTAATTCCTGCCACAAGATGGCTTGGTGCTGCGTTAGGATTAGGAATAATTTTGGGTGCAATAATGGCGCACCTCACAAAGCTTGGTATATCTGTAATGGATGATGGTGGTTATCTATTTTTCTTGGCAATAGTTGTTTTTGTGGGCTTTGTAGTATGTTTGTATCTCGAAAAAGATAAATTGAAATCAATGTATGCTCGCTATTTCTCTGCACGCTAAAAACACTTTAAAACTCCTACGCATACCATTTTCGTTACTGTTAATGCCAATTTATTTATTGGCAATAAGCCAAGCAAATGCATTAAATTTAAGCACTACTCTTTGGTCATTTTTTATAATTCATTTATTGGTTTATCCAGCAAGCAATGGCTATAATAGTTATGTTGATAAAGATGAAAATAGTATTGGAGGCCTAGAAAAACCGCCACAACCAACAATACAATTATTTTATACAACTTTATTATTAGATACAGCCGCAATAATTTTATCAATAATATTTGTGAAATTTATTTTTGCAGTATGCATTCTGCTTTATATTTTGGCTTCGAGGGCATACAGTTCAAAGCAAGTAAGGCTAAAAAAATATCCATTCATTGGTTTTTTAGTGGTTGTAATTTTCCAAGGTGCGTTCACATATTACATGAGCATGGTTGGAATTTCGGATTCCAAATTTGCGTTTAATTTCACTACTAATTTAGTACTAATTGCTTGTTCATTGCAGATTGCAGGTGCATATCCACTCACACAAATTTATCAACACAATGATGATATTAAGGACGGCGTTAAAACATTAAGTTATAAGTTGGGTTATAAAGGTACATTTGTTTTTACGGCAATTATGTTTGGTTTATGTAACGTGTTTTATTATTTCTTTTTTCTGAAAAATAATGATGTTTTTTTGTTTCAAATACTGCAACTATTTTTTATTCCAATAGTTGGTTTTTTCGGTTATTGGGCAATAAAAGTTTTTAAAAATACAGCCGAAGCAAACTTTAAAAATACAATGCGAATGAACTTAATTGCTGCCGTATCAATGAATGTGTGCTTTATTATTTTCATCTTTTTAAAACATTAATTTGAGTTATATACTAGAAATACAAACAGCAGTTCCTGAGTTTAAACACGCACAGGAAACTATCATGAATTTTTATCAAAATTCAACGGATGATGAAAATACAAAACGCAAAATAAAAATAGTTTCTGCGAAGGCTAAAATAAGCTACCGATATTCGGTGTTGCCTGATTTTAGTGTTACACCCGAGGAGCATGTTTTTTTTCCGAAAAACAGATTTTTAGAACCTGACCCTGATATAAATGTGCGAATGGGTTTGTATAAAAAATATGCCTGTGGATTAGCGGCAAAAGCAATAAATAAAATTGCAAATTTTGAGGAAATAAAAAGTTCAATTACACATATTATTACGGTTACATGCACAGGGCTTTCTGCGCCAGGATTGGATATTGAGCTTATACGCGAATTTAATTTAAGAACAAATATTGAACGTAGCAGTATAAATTTTATGGGATGCAATGCTGCAATTTTAGCACTCAAAAGTGCCGATTACATTTGCAAATCGCAGTCAAATGCGAAGGTACTTGTTGTTTGCACAGAGTTATCAACCTTACATTTTCAAAAAAATTATAGCGACGATTATATTTTGTCAACATCCTTATTTGGCGATGGTTGCGCTGCAATGATTGTAGCCAGTGAGCTAGATAAAGATTCAAAAAAAGTACCAGTAAAAGTAAAAGCGTTTCATTCTGTTTTATTGCACAGCGGACATAAAGATATGGCATGGCACATTTCTGACAAAGGTTTTGTTATTAATTTAAGCTCTTATGTTTCGCAAATAATCAACAGCAATATTAAAGATATGATGGCGTCTATTGGTATTGATAATAGCCAAATAAGCCATTGGGCAATACACCCTGGAGGCAAAAAAATATTGAACGATTTTAGGACTGCACTAAACTTATCGATTGAAAATTTAATACACTCTTATGATGTTCTAAATAATTTCGGAAACATGTCCTCTCCAACTGTTTTATTTGTTTTAAAACAAATTATTGATTCAAATAATATAGCTGGCGAAAAAATATTTACTGCTGCCTTTGGCCCCGGCCTTAGCATAGAAACCATGTTGTTGGAATATGTTTAGCACTAGGAGTAATAAAAAAGAATTATTAGACGAGGATAATATTACGAAGGAGGCATTGTTCCAGAATTTGAAGGAATTAGATGTGATTAATAATTTGCTTGGTGGCTACAACATTACTTTTAATGCCCTTAAAAAAATAGTAAATAAAAATACTAAATATACATTAGTGGATATTGGAAGCGGTGGCGGGGATACCTTAAAAAGAATTGGCAAATGGTGTTTGAGAAACCAAATAGAAATTGATTTGAAAGGGGTTGATTTAAAGCCAATATGTATTGAATATTCTATTGAAAACAACCCTACCAACATACAATTTATTTGCGATGATTATAGAAATATTTTAAACCATATTGACAAGGTAGATATTTTGCACGCAAGTTTATTTTGCCACCATTTGAAAGATGAAGAGATTACCACATTGATAAAATTTTGCGTAACAAATAAAATTATTCTCATCATAAATGATTTAGAAAGAAACGCAATCGCATACTATGCTATAAAATTTTTAACAGCTATTTTTTCAAAATCATATTTGGTAAAAAATGATGCACCACTTTCGGTTTTGCGTGGTTTCAAAACAAAAGAATGGAAAGCGATTATTAAAAATTCAGGAGCAAAAAATTACACAATAAATTATAAATGGGCTTTTAGGCACGAGGTTATTATTTATGCAAAATAATATAAATAAATTTGATTTTGCCATTGTGGGCGGCGGTTTGGCAGGCTTGTGCTTGGCAATACAAATGGCGCAGTTCAATAAATCGGTTGTACTTTTCGAAAAAAACGAATACCCATTTCACAAAGTTTGTGGCGAATATATTTCTAACGAAAGTTGGAGTTTTTTAGAAAGTTTGGGCTTGCGATTGTCGCAAATGAATTTGCCAATAATTAATAAATTAGGCGTTTCATCTACTAAAGGTTTTATGCTTGAAGCTCCACTAAAAATGGGCGGTTTTGGTATTAGTAGGTTTACTTTAGATTATGAATTATCACTACTAGCAAAAAAATATGGAGTAACAGTTTTAGAAAATTGCAAAGTAAATAATGTAGATAAATCCGATAATGATTATTTAATTGAAACAGCAATTGGAAAGTTTAAATCAAAGGTTGTATGTGGCAGTTATGGCAAGTTAAATCCAATATTTATGGATAAGAAATTGAAGCCTAACACACCAAATTATATTGGGGTAAAGTACCACATAAAAACACATTTTGATAGCAATAAAATTGAGTTGCATAATTTTAAAGATGGCTACTGCGGCATATCAAAAGTAGATGGTGAAAAATATTGTTTGTGCTATTTGACTACGGCAAAAAATTTGAACAATCACAACAATGATATTAAGCAACTAGAAGAAAATATTTTATACGAAAACCCATTTTTGAAGAGTGTATTTTTGAATTCAGAATTTCTATATGACAAGGCTCTAACAATAAGCCAAGTTACGTTTGAAAAAAAGTTAGCTTTCAGCAATAATATGTTTTTACTTGGCGATGCAGCAGGTGCAATAGCGCCTCTGTGCGGCAATGGGATGAGCATGGGAATGCGAGCTTCTAAACTATTGGCAACATTACTCAATAGCTATTTTAATGGTGAAATTTCATATAAAGAAATAGTAAATTTATATACTCTGCAGTGGAATCAAAATTTCTCAAATCGTATAAACGCGGGCTATTATTTACAGCAATTATTGGGCAAAAATAACGTAACACATCTGAGCTTAAAATTTCTACATTCAACGCCAAAGTTATTGCAAAAACTAATTTCATTAACGCACGGACAATCATTTTAAATTACTAACAATGGAAGCAATATTTATACCTTATAAAAAGCAATCGTATTCTGAAGCTGAAACGTTAAAGCGCAGTGCAGCGCATTTGGAATACATGAACAAGCGTAGAACGGTTAGAGATTTTTCTGACAAACCAATACCTGAACAAGTATTAGAAAATTTAATTATGGCGGCATCAACTGCGCCGTCTGGAGCGCACAAACAACCTTGGACATTTTGTATAGTAACAAATCCCGAATTGAAATTAAAAATAAAAGCTGCCGCAGAAAAGGAAGAATTTGCAAGTTATAACGCACGAATGCCAAAGGAGTGGCTTGAAGATTTAAGCTATTTAGGAACCGACTGGCAAAAACCTTTTTTAGAAATTGCACCTGCACTTATTATAGTTTTCAAAAAATCTTATGATATAAATAATGGAGTTAAAAGAAACAATTACTACGTAACAGAATCTGTAGGATTAGCCTGCGGATTTTTATTAGAGGCAATCCATTATTGCGGATTGGTAGCATTAACGCACACTCCAAGCCCTATGAATTTTCTACTAAAATTATTAAACCGTCCAATAAACGAAAAACCTTTTTTGGTAATTCCAATTGGTTATCCAATAGAAAACACTTTGGTTCCTGATTTAACAAGAAAGGAACTTAATGAAATTGCTGTAAAATATTATTAGAATAATTTATAAATATTACTCAATACAAATAGTTGAACGCCAACATTGTTTTATAAATTTCGATTCTCTGTTAAACTCTGTATCCCTGTGTTGAAGGGACACATAAGCTTCCAAATGCCTTTTCATACAAAAGTTAAGAATTATAATGTAGGTCAATTGTCTTTTATCCGACTATTTTATCTTTTTCATAAATTAGGTTTGCATAAATAATGTATAAAATGAAGCAAATTTTCGCATTAGTATTGGTATTTATTACGTTAACATCATTCATAATTGATAAGCCTTTTGATGGCTTAAACGTCAATGATAGCGCACCAAATTTTAAATCTGTTGACCAAAACGGAAAGGCCGTAATCTTAAATAATTTGCTAAAAAGTGGCTCAGTGGTATTGGTATTTTATCGTGGCGAGTGGTGTCCTTATTGCAACAAGCAACTAATGGCATTGGAAGATTCATTAAAAATGAAAACAAATAAAGGCGCAAAACTTATTGCTATTACTTCCGAAAAACAAGAAAACATTACCAAAACAATTCAGAAAACAAAAGCCACTTATTCTATTATTTCTGATGATAGTTTAAAAATAATGACTGCCTATAAAGTAGTATTTGAATTGGATGTAAAGACTACTGAAAAGTATAAAAATTGGGGATTTAATTTAAGTGATATGAACGGCACAAACGAGAATAATCTTCCTGTGCCAGCTGTTTATATAATTAACAAAGAGGGCAAAATTACTTTCAAATATTTTGATACTAATTATAAAAACAGGGTGAGTGTTGCTGAAATTTTATTGCATTTGTAATATGAAAATGCAATCAAAATTGAAACTATTTTTTCTACTTATCTTATCGTTTTCTTATAATAATATTTTTGCTGTCGTAAACGATTCTACAAAAACAAAGTTGGGTTTATTGCCATTTGTATTCTATACACCCGAAACTAATTTGGGTTACGGTGGTTTTGTTTATTCTTACTTTACAATCAACAAATTTAGAAACAGAAATAAAAAATCTAATACGCAAAGTTATCTGTCATATACAATAAACAAGCAATTTAGTTTCGATAATGATTACCAAATTTGGTTCGGCAACAATAATTCTACCTTACTGGAGGGCTTGACTTTAGCCAATTTCCAGAGTTTTTTTATGGCGTATCAAACAATAGTTTGGAAAGTGATAAAATGATGATAGACTTTAGAGTAATAAAGCTAAGAGCAAAAAATTTGATACAACTAAAAAATAATTTTTATGGTGGTTTTTATTGTCAATATGAAAAGCTTTATAACTTAAATACTATGCTCAAAGAGCCTTTAGGTTCTAATTGCGAAATTATACCAGGTGGTAATGGATACATTGCATCGGGTATTGGACCAATTTTAATTTATGATAAACGCAACAACCCTCTAAATCCTTGCATTGGCAGCTATTTAGAAACATCTTTTCAATATTTTGATACAACAATTAAGAGTAATTATAAATTCACTTCTTTTATTTTTGATGCCAGAAAATACAATACGTTTTTCAAAAAATTAATTTGGAATGGTAACGCATATTTTTTATTTGCTAAAGGCGAAGCACCTTTTAGAATGTTAGCAACCATAGGTGGTGCAAGATTTTTGAGAGGATATTATAAAGGACGATTCAGAGATAAAAACATGGTTGTTTTGCAACAAGAATTTAGAATGCCAGTTTATAAATGGTTTGGACTTGCCGTATTTGGCGGTGTTGGCTCAGTTGCTAAAAAAATTACGTACTTTCCTAAAAATGAAATTCATTACAATTATGGCGTTGCATTAAGAATAATAGTTAACAAAAAAGAAAATACCAATTTAAGGTTAGATTATGGATTTACAAAGGATTCCAAGGGTTTATACATTATTTTTGCCGAAGCATTTTACGCATATTTTCGTTCTGTTTTTTCTGATAAGAGTTTCTAATTCTTATTCCCAAATTATAGTTAAAAAATTTACAATAGATTCTGTGAAAATTATACTTACAAGTGCCAAAGAATTTAAGCAAAAAAATATTCCAGTGCAATATGATACAATCATAAAATTAGCACTGTCCTATTATCCCGAACTTAAAAATGTGCACGTAAAATTTAAGGTTAAAAAAAAGCTTTCTCCGTTAACTGCACAACCCACTTTTTTTAGTTTTTTCAGAAAAGCTAAAAACCGCAAATACAACATAACTATCAGCAATAAAACCATCGGGAAATTTTCGCCAATACTACTTAGCAATTTATCTTTTAATGCCCAGGTGGGCGTAATAGGGCACGAACTGAGCCACATAAGTGATTACAATAATACATATGGGATTTATTTTTTGAAATTAGTATTCATGCATTTAAGCAAACAGAAAATAGATAAATTTGAGTACGCAACCGATATGCTATGCATAGAACATGGGCTGGGTTTTCAGTTATTATCGTGGAGCAAAGAAGTACGTTTTAAACTAAATTTAATTCTTTGGAAAGGCATTAATCAAACCAATTTTAAAGGGCGCGAAAGGTATATGAATTCTGAAAGTATTATTACTGAGATAAAAAGAAATGATGTTTATAAATCTAATTCTAATTAGTTTTATAATTGAGGAAATATGAAATGAAATTGCATTTGTTTTATTCTTGATTGTTGTATTACTCATTGCAAATCATACTAGTATGTAATTGCGGGCCAAGCCCTTAATGAAACTGTTTTTAAACGTTTAGAATTATATTAAATTTAGATATCTTTTGCTTCTCTTTCCATTTTCATTTGCAGTTTTCCTACATAATAATAAGTAGTTGATACGAAATATCAGAAATTCTAAAAATAAAATTATCCATTACAAAAATATATTGTAAGTATTTTCAATTACTGTCGTCTATCTTACAATTACAAATATTGCAAAGGAGTTTCTTTGTAAAATAAAATAAAAAAAAAAATGAAAAATATTACAAAAATTATTGCAGGCACAATGCTTATTGCAAGTGCAAGTTATGCTCAAAACAGATTGGTTTTAATTGAGCAATTTTCTAATTCAAGCTGCGGCCCTTGCGGTTCGGCAAGCCCCACAATTTATAATTATGCTGATAACAATCCTACAAATGCAACAGTGATTGCATATCACACATCATTTCCGTATAGCAACGATTCTATGTATCATGAAAATCCTGTCGATGCAAACGCCCGTGTAAACTATTATTCAGTATCTGGAGTTCCACAATCAATTGTGGATGGTAATGTTTACAATGGTGGCACAGCAAATTTAAACCCTAATTTGAATACAACTATTCTTAACCGAAAAGCAGTTGCAATAGATTATAATGTTGCCTTTACTGCAATGAGTTTAGTAAGTAATGTATTAAGCGGTTCGGTAAATTTCACATCATTAAGTGCCACAAATGCAGCGCAAAATTTGGTTGCCCACATTGTTGTAGTAGAAGAGGATGTTTTAAAAAGTTCTTATGCTGCATCGCCAGGTAATAACAGCGAAACAAGTTATGGTTATGTTATGCGCAAAATGCTACCAAGCGCAAGTGGCACACTACTTAGCAACACACAACTGCAAGGTAATAATGTTGTAAATTTTAATTGGACATTAAGCCATATTAAAAATATAAATGAAGTGCGGGTAATTGCTTTTGTACAAAATACTACAACAAAAGAAGTGTATCAAGCACAAATAATAAATCCGTTAAGCAATACAGTTGGTTTGAAAAATATTAGTGAAAAAACAAACTTGTTTTCTGTGTTTCCTAACCCTATTAGCAATACTATTTCAATTAATTTTTATGCAAATACTTTTGTTAAATCAATTGAATTTATTGATAACTTAGGACGTACTATTCAAACTAAAAACATTGCAAATACTATAAATAAATACGATGCTGAGGTAGTATTGCCTGCAGGTATTTATTATTTAAAAATAAATACTAACGATACAACTGAGTACAAAAAAATAATAGTTTCAAAATAAATTTATGACAATTAAAAATATAATTGCATTAGTAATTGCTTTGTCTCTAACGCGTGTTTGTGTTGCGCAAAGTACTGATGAACCCACAAAATATAAGCAAAATAATAATTTTGATTTATCGCTAGCAAGCAATGCCAATCAGCAATTGGGTGCTTTAAGTTGGGTACATTTTCATAGCATCACAAAAAATAAAAAATTTAAAATTGGTTATGGCATTAGGTTTAATGCACAGCAAGGCAAAAATTTATCGTACTACACTGCACCTGCAATTTTAACATCAAAGCAAACAGGCCCACAGGTATTGTTTTCCGAAACATATTATGATAATGTGGACACTTTTGTAGTTGCAAACAGCAAAAATAATTCGCTTAACCTTAGTATTAACCTGCAATACAGCTTCACAAATAAATTTGAAATAGGATTTAATATTGATGCAATTGGTTTTGCATTTGGTAAAAAAACGAATGGGAAATATGTTTCGTTTCGCGACAAAACTAATGCAGCCTCACAACCTGCAAAGCCCACAAAATTTAATGCTTTGCTTGTAAGTGATAATGATATTGGAATGTTAAACTCAGAGTTGTATGCGCGTTATTGGTTCAATAAAAATTGGGCCATAAAAGCTGGGGCGGCATTTTTATTTACAGAATATACAACCACAAATAAACTTAGATTAAACAATGACCGTTGGCGAAATAAAGGCTTGTTGCCAATGATTGCTGTTACATATAATCCATTTAAAAACTAAAAATATTAACTAATCACAAATCGAAAAATGAAAAAATTTGTAATTCTTACAATAGCAATTTTCGCTACATTAATTTCGGATGCACAATCAAATTATCAGGTATTGTCTTCATCCATTAAATTTGAAATTAAAAATGCAGGACTTACTGTTGATGGCTCTTTGGGCGATGCAAGGGCAAATGTAATTTTTGATAAAAACAATTTAGCCAACTGTTTTATTTCTGCTTTTGTTGATTCAAGAACACTAACAACAAATTTAGATTTACGCGACTATCACATACGCCAACCAGCCTATTTTAATATTGCAAAATATCCTACAATGAAAATGGTTAGCACCAAGTTTGTTCACATAAAAGACAATTATTACAAAGGATATTTAAAAGGAATTACAAAAGAAGTAGTTGTACCGTTTGCTATAAACGAAGCAGGGAACAAGGCAAATTTATACGGTAAATTTATTGTAAACCGCAACGACTTTGACATTGGCAGTAATAGTTCTTGGGTAATGAGTGATGATGTGAATGTTGAGGTAGAAATTAAACTATTGAAGGATGAATATACTGTGCCATCAACCGATACAAAATTTTTTAACTAAGCATTTATGAGACAAATTTTATTAGTATTATTAGTATTTATAGGGTCAAATTTATTTGCACAAAATACAGCATGGGCAGTAGCATCTTCATCTGTTTCATTCAAAATAAAAAATGGAGGCTTTAATGTAGATGGCAAGTTTGGAAGTGCCACTGCAACAATTATTTTTGATGAAACAAAAACTACAGGAAACATCATTGACGCCACAATAGACGCCAAAACAATTAATACTGGCAACGGTATAAGAGATGGACATTTAAAAAAAGAAGAGTATTTTGATATAGAAAAATATCCGAAAATTTTAATGAAAGCTACTGCACTTACCAAGGAATCAAACGGCAGTTTTAAAGGAAATTTTAAACTTACTTTAAAGAATATAACAAAAGATATTGTAGTGCCTTTTACCTTTTCGCAAAAAGATGGCAAAGGAGTATTTAAAGGGAATTTTACCATAAATAGATTAGATTTTGGAGTAGGTCAAAGCAGCATGATAATGGCTGACAAGGTTACAATTACAATGGTCTTAAACGTTATAAAAAAATAGAAAATGCTAATAGAAATTTCTAAAAAACAACTGCTTGAACTTAAAGCTATACTTAGTCAGATACACGAATTAGATTATGCAAAAAAAATTGTAGTATTAAGCAATGCTACAATTGGCGCACACGTTAGGCATATACTTGAGTTTTATGAGTGTCTATTTATTTCGAACACGAATAATATGGTGTGCTATGACGATAGAAAAAGGAATTATCTATTAGAAAATAATGTAAGATTTACTTGCGATTATATTGATGAAATTATTGACCAAATAGAAAAAGTAGAAATTAATAAACGCTTACTTTTAAAATCGAAATTTGAAGACTCGGAGGTAATTATGGAAACTTCTTTATACCGCGAAATAACTTATAATATTGAGCATACAGTGCATCATTTGGCAATTATACGTATTGGTATTTCAACCGAATTAAACTACATTAATTTGCCAAGTAATTTTGGCTATGCCGAATCGACTGTACAATTTTTAAAATCGAAAAAATTAGCGTTCAGTTAAATGTGCACAGTAACATATTTGCCACAAAGCAACAATAGCTTTATTTTAACATCAAACCGCGATGAAGATACTTTGCGACAAATTGCATTGCCACCCAGCAAATACAAAATAAATGATGTTACAATATATTACCCAAAAGACCCAAAAGCTGGAGGCACCTGGATTGCAACTGGTGCAAACGGATTTACGGTGTGTTTGCTAAATGGCGCATTTACAAAACATGCACCAACAAATAATTATAGAAAAAGTAGGGGTTTAGTGCTGTTAGATTTTTTTAGTTTTGAAAATCAATATGATTTTATTGCGCAATATAATTTTACAAATATTGAGCCTTTTTCACTCATATTTGTGAAACATAAAAATAATAAAGTCGGTTTGTGCGAACTAAAATGGGATGGAATAAAAGCGCATCATATTAGCCACGATTCTTCATTACCGCACATTTGGTCATCGGTTACATTGTATTCTAAAGAAGTTGTAAACCTGCGCGAACAGTGGTTTAACGAGTGGATAAAGGAAAACGACACATTTACAAAAGAATCAATCTTAATGTTTCATCGCTTTGGTGGATTAGGCAGTAAAGACAACGATTTGGTAATGAAAAATGGTAATAAAAAAACAGTTAGTATTTGTTCTATAAACAAAATTAGTGAAGTTGTAACCGAAATTACTTACGAAGATTTGGTAAACAAAAAAGTATCATCCAATGTAATTATTGATTTTTAATGTATGCGTATTCCACTTTTTGTAGCTAAATATTTATTTTACGAGTATTGGCCGTGGTGGCTATTTTACCTGCCTATTTTGCCTTATTGGGTTTATCTTTCACTAAAAAACAAAACCTTCGCTTATTTTAGTGTAGCTAATCCTGGAATAGATTTGGGTGGTTTTTTTGGCGAAAGCAAATCCGAAATATTAGCCTTAATTGATAAAGAATATTTGCCAAATAGTTTTACGGTTTTTGCAAATACTGAACTTTCAACAATAACTAATAATTTATTTTTGAACAACATTGGTTACCCGCTAATAGCCAAGCCCGATGTGGGCGAAAGAGGGAATGATGTTTGTAAAATAAGCAATGAAATTGAATTAATAGAATACCATAACAACGCAAATTTTAAATATATAATTCAAGAATTTGTTACCTACGATATTGAGTTGGGAGTGCTGTATAGCCGCCTACCCAATGAAAATAGTGGTTGTGTAAGTTCGGTAACTTTAAAAGAATTTTTAACCGTTTGCGGTGATGGAAAGTTGAGCATTCTTAATTTGATGGAGAAAAGTACAAGGGCAAGATTTCAAATAGAACGTTTAAAAAAAGAAATGGGAAATGAAATTAACCGCATTCCGTTGATATACGAAAAAGTGCTGTTAGAGCCTATTGGCAATCATTGCAGAGGCACACGTTTCATAAATTACAACCATATTATAAGTGATAATTTGAATATTGTTTTTGATAAAATAAGTTTACCAATTAATGGTTTTTATTACGGCAGGTTCGATTTGAAAGTAAAAAGCATTGACGATATGATGCAAGGAAAACACATAAAAATTATGGAGTTAAATGGCGCAAGCTCAGAGCCGGGGCATATTTATGATGCAATCACTAATAATATATTTAGCGCCTATATGGATTTAACTTCTCACTGGAAAAGACTCTCAGATATTTCCGCAGTAAATATAAAAGCTGGACTAAAACCCGTTTCATTTTTACTTATTATCAAAACCTATTTTAAATTCGTGGTGTTAAAAAAGAAGTGAAACTTTTCAAAATAATTAATTGTGTTTCGGACAATAAGTTGTCGCAATAAATGGTATTTGACTATTTCGTCTAAATAGTTTGTTACCTACTTGCAGTTGGTGGCTGTTTTATATTCTGTATTTAAACTTGTAAGCCCCAATCTCAGCATTACTTTATCAGATACCCAATAGCCAATCATAAATTCGGTACGAATCATTCCAAGGTCATTTGAGCCAACTAATAATGCGGTTGGCAAATTTGCATTAACTGATGTGGGGTTAATAATTCCATTAGAAGTAAATATTGCATTTTTTGTTGCACCAAATGAGTTACCAACTATATCAATATAAAAACCAAGTTACAATTTCTTTTTAATGAGATAGGTAACCGTTAACGCCAATGCTACATTATTTTGTAGTGCATTTGATACCGTAACTGTATCGTTAAATATTTTTTGCCTAGATATTTTGGTGGTGTCGAAATATAATCTGCACTCGAACCTTGATATGATGAGAGTCGTAAACCACTGCCAATACTCCATTGCTGCCTTTTGCCCAATCCCTAAATATGTTTGTATGATACACTTTCAATAAACTCATTTTTATTGGTGCCTAATGACAAATAAAAATGATTATTTATTTTAACTGAGTTTGGCGCATTGTCTGTTTCTTTGGTAGTTTGCGCAATAGCTGATACGCCTATTATACCAGCAAATACAACTGTAATTATTTTTTTTATTTCCGATATAATTTAAAAGTTGAGCAATTTTAGGCTGCAGTATTTAAACTACACTTAATCTACATTAAGAAATATATTTGCGAAAATGAAAAAATTAAAGAATTATTTTAGAACTATTTTTTTATAATAAACGGTTGCATTTTTTGACAATCGAATGGCGTAAAGTCAAATTCTTAAAATTTACTTTACAACAATTGTTTTCTCAGTAATTTCGTTTTGCTTAAGTTGAAAATACTCTTTCCCACTTTTAGAACCTACAGTAACTATTGCTTCCAAAACAGCATCAAAAGGTTGAGAGTAACTAACTGTTCCTTTTGTACCAGTATTTTGTGTTACATCAATTACGCAACCTGCAGTTGCATTACCATTTATGTTCACTTTTGCACCCATTACTAATTTACCTTCGCTATCTATAACTGTAATTACTACTCTAGGTGGGGTTTGCTTTTCGCATGATGCAAAAATTGTAATTATTGCAGCAAATAAAATTATGGGCAGGAATATCTTTTTCATTTTATTATTTTTAGTAATACAATAATATGGAAAAAATGTATTACATCATTTTTTCTAACTTATACATTTCGTCTCTCAGTTTTGCTGCAAGCACAAAATCTAAATCTTTCGCGGCCTTTTGCATTTCTTTTTTTACCCGAGTAAGTTCCTTTTCTATTTGTGGTTTTGTAAGATATACTTCCTCTGCTTCGGCTGCCATCATTGTTTGTTCGTGCTTTTGCAAGTCTTCATATTCTTTGGCACGTTTATCAAAATTAAAATGATGGTCGGCTACTTTTGTTTGCCCCAAAATAGATTCTTTACTACGTGTAATTTGCGTTGGTGTAATGTTGTGAAGTGTATTATATGCAATTTGTTTTATGCGCCTTCTATCGGTTTCATCAATTAAATTTTGCATAGATTTTGTAATTTTATCAGCATACAAAATAACTTTTCCATTTATGTTGCGGGCAGCACGGCCAGCGGTTTGTACGAGGCTTCGGGTACTTCGCAAAAAGCCTTCTTTGTCGGCATCCAATACAGCAACCAAACTAACTTCGGGCAAATCTAAACCTTCGCGCAACAAGTTTACACCAATTAAAACATCAATAGTACCAAGGCGTAAATCACGTAATATATCAACACGTTCAAGGGTGTCAACGTCACTGTGTATGTACCTACATTTTATAGCAATATTGGTTAAATATTTTGCCAATTCCTCAGCCATTCTTTTAGTAAGCGTTGTTATTAAAACACGTTCGTTTTTCTCAATTACTTTGGCACACTCTTCTAGCAAATCATCTATTTGGTTTATGCTTGGGTGCACTTCAACAGTAGGGTCTAGCAAGCCAGTAGGGCGTATTAATTGTTCGGCAACAACGCCACCACATTTTTCTAATTCATAGTCGGCAGGTGTTGCGCTTACATAAATTTTTTGCAAACTAAATGTCTCAAATTCTTCAAATTTTAATGGACGATTATCCATTGCTGCGGGCAACCTAAAACCGTAATCAACAAGGTTTATTTTGCGGCTTCTATCACCACCATACATGGCATGAATTTGTGAAACGGTAACGTGGCTTTCATCAATAACCATCAAAAAATCATTCGGAAAATAATCTAATAAACAAAACGGACGTTCGCCTGGTTTGCGCCTATCAAAATACCGCGAATAATTTTCTATGCCACTGCAATAGCCTAATTCACGCATCATTTCAAGGTCGTAGGTAACCCTGTCTTCAATTCTTTTTGCTTCTAAATGTTTGTCTAATTGTTTTAAATATTCAACTTGCTTTACCATATCGTCTTGTATTTCGTTTATGGCATTTAGCATTACGGCTTTGCTTGTTACAAATAGGTTTGCCGGTGCAATGCTTGTTTGCGTGTATGATTCAAATTTGTGTCCGCTTACAGGGTCAAAACTTTCAATGGTTTCTATTTCATCACCAAAAAAAACTATCCTGAAACCAAAATCTGTATAAGCCAAAAATACATCAACGGTATCGCCTTTTACCCTAAAATTTCCTCTATTAAAATCGGCAGTGGTTCGCGAATAAAGGCTTGTAACCAGTTGGTGCAAAAATGTGTTGATTGATATTTTTTGTCCTACTTCAATGTTAATTGTATTCAACCGAAACTCATCGGGATTACCCATACCATAAATACAACTTACAGACGACACTACAATAACATCGCGCCTACCGCTAAGCAATGATGTTGTTGTGCTAAGCCTTAATTTTTCTATTTCTTGATTGATAGATAAATCTTTTTCAATATATGTATTTGTTGATGGTATAAATGCTTCGGGCTGGTAATAATCGTAATAAGAAACAAAATATTCTACCGCATTTTCGGGAAAGAAATTTTTAAACTCGCCGTATAATTGTGCCGCAAGGGTTTTGTTGTGGCTCAAAATTAATGTAGGCCGCTGCACTTGCTGTATTACATTGGCAATGCTAAATGTTTTTCCTGAACCCGTAACACCTAATAATGTTTGGTGTTGTTCGTTGTTATTAATGCCCTCAACCAACTGTTTAATAGCTGTTGGCTGGTCACCTGTTGGTTTGTATGACGATGTAAGTTTGAACAAAGTATTGAATTATTTTGCGGTTGTAAAAGTAGGAAATTATTGAGTGAAAAGTAGTTATGCAAACAAACAATTCATGGTTAAATTATTTTGAACAAGCTCATTTGCGTATTCATTTTCAGTAGTACCATAAGTAGAAATCATCGTTAAATGAACCGCTTTTTTTGTTTTGCTTTCCGTTTTAAAAGTGCCAATTTTATTACGAAGTTCATTTGCGTACTTTTTATCAATATTGAATCTATTAATAGAAAATTTCATTTCGCATAAGTTAATTACATTGTCTTTTCTATCAATTAGTAAATCTATTTGTGTACCACTTTTTGCATTGTTACTTAACCATGACGCTTCATTTGTTTGCACTCCATTTATGCCTAATTCTTTTTTAATTTGTGTAATGTGTGAAAGGCAAATTTGTTCAAAAGCATAACCACTCCAAGATCTACGCTCTGGGCTGTCGATGCCTGTTAGCCAAAAATTTGGTTTAGCATTTTTATTATTATGAATAAATTTGAAATAAAAAAGGGTATAAAAATCAGTCAATTGATAAATACTTTCTCTTAGCTTTTTATCCATTGAAATATATTTTCTAATAAATCCACTAATCTCTAACTCATCTAATATTTTAGAGGTGCTTCCTCCATTTGTTAATTTTGAAATTTTGATAATTTCATTGCGTGTTAATCCCTTAGCTTTTTTTGCAAGTGCAGTAACAATTGCAACATGCTTATCTGAATTTTTAAATAATGAAGCGTATAAATTATTGAATTCATTTTGCAACAATCCATTATCAGTAAAAAATATTGTATCTAAATTTTGTGCTATGCTCAATCCTTTTTGCATTTCATTAAGGTAGTATGGAATACCTCCCATAGCCATATATGCCTCAATAATTTGATACCGGCTTATTACAATATTCTTTGATTTGAAAAATAACTCACATTCGCTAAGCGTAAAAGGCTGTAACTTTATTTTTTGAGTTATTCTGTTATGCAAACCACCCTTATTATTAATCAATTTATTCATTATCCATGTTGCAGCAGAACCGCACGTTAATAATAAAATGTCTTTTCGTGCCGATGCCCAACTATTCCAAAAATGTTCCAAGGAGCTTATAAAATCTGATTTGTGGGTATCTAGCCATGGTAATTCGTCAATAAAAATAACTTTTCTTTTATCTTTATTTTTTTCTAAATAATTGCCAAGTTGCAAAAATGCTTCAAACCAATTATTTGCAATTTGCAATTTGTTATTCTTACTATATTTTTTTAGTGAAGCATTAAAATTAACCAACTGTTGATGAGTAGTTGCATTGGCTAAGCCGGTTAATTGAAAATGGAAATTGTTGTTAAAAAACTCCCGAATCAGAAAAGTTTTACCTACACGACGTCTCCCATAAACTACGACAAACTCCGATTGCCTAGATTTCGAATATTTTTCAAACTGCCTTTTTTCGTAGCTTCTTCCAACTAGATTATCCATTTCCAAAAAATTATTACTTGGCTACAAGTGTACATTTTTTAGTACTTATAGCCAAGTAATAATTAATAATATTTATTTGTTTTTTTGTCGCAATCCATACAAATTTAATTATTACTTGGCGATAAGTATATTATTTTAGGTACTTATAGCCAAGTAATAATATTATAAATATATTTAAAATATTGAACAGATTGCAGCAAATATAGGCATCGCACGTACAATAAATCTATAATAATGCAAACAAATTTACACCACTTAATGTTAAAAATTAAGCAACATGTGAACTTCATATCACTAACTTCTTTATTTCATTCAACTTTATCAATGCTTCCACAGGTGTTAAAGTGTTGATGTCGATGTGTTTTAACTCGTCTTTTATCTGACTTAAAACAGGGTCATCTAACTGAAAAAAACTGAGTTGGTATTCTTCTTTTTTCTTGGTTAATTCTTTTTGTGCTTGGGCCGAAGGGTTGTTGTGAGTTGCTTCTAAAGTTTGCAAAATAGTATTGGCACGTGTAATAATTTTACTTGGCATACCAGCCATTTTAGCTACATGAATACCAAAGCTGTGGTGGCTTCCGCCTTGTTGCAGTTTGCGCAGAAAAATTACTTTGTTGCCAGTATCTTGCACACTTACATTGAAGTTTTTTATGCGCGGAAAATTATTTGTCATTTCATTTAACTCGTGGTAATGAGTTGCAAACAATGTTTTTGCTTTCGCAAAGTTGTGTTCGTGTAAGTATTCGGCAATTGCCCAAGCTATTGAAATGCCATCATAGGTGCTTGTTCCACGCCCTATTTCATCCAACAAAACCAAACTACGGTTGCTGAGGTTATTCATAATACTGGCGGTTTCATTCATCTCTACCATAAAAGTACTTTCGCCCGACGATATATTATCACTAGCACCAACACGTGTAAAAACTTTATCAATCAAACCTAAATTGGCGTGCGTTGCAGGCACATAACTACCAATTTGCGCCATAATAACTATGAGTGCCGTTTGCCTTAAAATAGCCGATTTACCACTCATATTTGGCCCCGTAATCATAATAATTTGTTGCTTGTCGTTGTCTAAATAAACATCGTTGGCAACATACGTTTCCGTTATTGGTAATTGCTTTTCTATTACTGGATGACGTCCATTTTTAATGTCGATAATAAATGTGTCATTTAATGTTGGCTTTGTATAATTATTTTTTTGAGCCGTAATAGCGAATGATGATAAGCAGTCTAATTGCGCCATCAGTGCGGCATTCAACTGTATTGGTGCAATATAATCTAACAAACTTTGCACAATTGCGTTGTACAAATTCATTTCTAATACCGCTATTTTTTCTTCGGCACCAGTTATTTTTTCTTCATATACTTTCAATTCTTCGGTAATGTAACGTTCAGCATTGGCGAGGGTTTGCTTGCGCATCCAAGTTGTTGGCACTTTATTTTTATGCACGTTTGTAACCTCTAAATAATATCCGAATACATGGTTAAATGCTACCTTTAATGATGTAATACCTGTGTTCTCAATTTCGCGTTGTTGTATTTGTAGCAAGTAGTTTTTGCCATTGCTTTGTATGTTGCGCAAGTCGTCTAATTCCTCGTTGTAACCGTTACAAATAACACCGCCTTTCGCAACCATTGATGGCGAATTTTCATCAATTGCCTTTTCAATTTTTTCGATAATTGAATGGCAAGGATTTAATTGTTCAGCAATTTTCTTGATGGCTTCGGTTGTGGGTTTTTGTTGCTGCAATAATGTTTTTAGGGTATCAACAGCTTGCAAAGCATTTTTTAATTGAAGCAATTCGCGAGGATTTACGCGCCCTACAGCAACACGAGAAATAAGCCTTTCTAAATCGCCAGCACGTTTTAGTTGCGATATAATTTCGTGCAATAAATCTTGGTGGTTCAAGAAAAATTCAACCACTTGTTGGCGTTCTACAATTGGCACTAATTCTTTTAACGGCAATGCCAGCCAGCGTTTCAGCAATCGGCTACCCATAGCAGTGGTGGTATTGTCAATTACGTCAAACAATGTTTTTGCATTGTAATTGTGGCTATACAATAACTCTAAATTGCGAAGCGTAAACCTATCCAACCACATATATTTGTCTTCGTCAATGCGGCTTACAGCACTTATGTGTTTTAGCTTGTCATGGGCTGTATCATTCAAATAATGTATGGCAACACCCGCAGCAATAATGCTATCAGGCATATCATCCAAACCATAACCTTTTAATGAATTGGTTTGAAAATGTTTGAGTAAAGTTTCGTTTGCATAGTCAAACTGAAACGCCCAATCATCGGCACCAAACGAATAATAATTGTCGCCAAAAGTTTCGGCAAACAATTTTTTATGTGCTTTAGAAAAAACAATTTCATTGGGTTTAAAACTATGGATAAGCTTCTGACAATAAGCCATATCGCCTTGTGCCGAATAAAATTCGCCAGTGCTTACATCAATAAAAGCAATGCCGCCAATGTTGGTATTTTTAGCATTGTAATGCAAACACGCCAAAAAATTATTGTTTTTTACATCATGTGTTTTGTCGTTGTAGCTAACACCAGGTGTAACCAATTCGGTAACTCCTCGTTTTACAATTGTTTTGGTAAGTTTTGGGTCTTCTAATTGGTCACAAATGGCAACACGATTGCCAGCACGCACCAACTTTGGCAAATACGTATCCAGTGCGTGGTGTGGAAATCCTGCCAACTCAATAAACTGTGCCGAACCATTGGCCCTGCGTGTGAGAACAATACCTAAAATACCTGAAACTTTAATAGCGTCTTGCCCAAAAGTTTCGTAAAAATCACCTACCCTAAACAACAAAATAGCATCAGGGTATTTCGCCTTGATGGTGTTGTATTGCTTCATGAGTGGGGTTTCCACTGGTATTGTATGTTGTTCTTTTTTAGGAGTCAATTTGTGTTTTGTAATATTAATAATGTGATGATACTAATTAATTTACTACAAGTGAAAAAAGCAACTACATAACGGGAATAATGCTGAAGGCTTTTGTTAGAAAAATTACTTTTTTCTAAATACCATCAAATTGCTTTCGTCTTTTTTATAATCGTAGCCTATGCCAAATGGCAACTTCTCTATATTCATTTTATTTAGACTATCGTTATATATTTTGAATAAATTTTCTTGAAACTTATTTTTAAATAAATTAATTGGCTTGTCATAAGTGCCATAAAACGTTTTATTCCAAAGTGTATCTTTCAAGAATTTAATTGGGACGCCACTGTCATCTTGCAAAATATTTTTACTGCGTTCTAATATGGTATTTCTTACAAATGAAAAACTTCCGTTATGTAATAGATATGATGCCGATTTTAAATAAGTAGTTACACTTGGCAATTTTGCGGTAAATGCTTTAAAACAGTGGTTATTTGTCAATGCTGCATCACTTACATCCAAACTAAAATAATTAATTATTTTTGACTCATGCGTCTTAGCATCTTCAAAAGTAAGTTGAAAACCTTTGATAGCACATTCTGTATTTTCTTCTAAAATAATTTCACCATTTTTATTAATTGTCGCTGGCTTAATATCCAAAATTTTATTGCCAGTTTTTACTGCGAATAGCGATATTAAATGTACTGCACCATTAAGCTCTTTCGATGCAAAATCTTCTTCCATAGCCACAGTTCTAAAAAAGCTAAAGCTTAAAATTGCCTTTAATCCATTTTCTACTGATGCAAAATAATTATGTGCCGTATCATTCTTCAATTCGTCTATGGTTGGCAATTTACCTGGAGGTTCAAGCGCAAGCATTGTATAAACTTTAGCATTTGGGAAGAAAGTGTAAGCATTCAAAAAATCCGGCCCGCTAAAAGGATAAAATAAGTAATCGGTTTCTGTATTAATTTCCTTCAACTCAGTATCACGCCAAGTGCGTATTTTAGAAAATCGGGTGCTATCTAATTTTTTAAATTTTGAAGACAATATTGACGAAAATTTTTTCCATTCATTTGTGTTTTCTAATTCTTTAAAATTGTTTTCATTGTCTTGCTTAACGCCCGCAATGTAGCGCGCCAAATTATTAAATTCGGTTGGCGGAGTTGTTGACTTTGTATTAACATCATCATTCGTTTCAACATTAATGGAATCAACACTTTCAATTGTATTTTGCGAATGGTTTTTGCATGAAATAATAGCAATTGAGAGAAGTGCTATTAAAAAAAAATGTCTCATTTTAATTAAAAATATTTGTGTGACAAGGTGTCGTTTTTAGAAGAAATATTTTTTTAATACTATTACTGAGATATTTAGTCAATTATGTATTTTAAAAATTGTGGCGCGAATGTATAAATAAACCATAAAAAATATAAAAATATTTTCGGTATTTTGAAGAAAATACAATAGACCTTAACGCGAATAAATTGTTGAATTTTAGGCTTGCCATTGAATCATTACTAAAAGTTACTTTTAAGCTATTGCAAAAGATTTTTGGATAAAAAATGCAAACCAAAGAAACAAGTATGGGTATAACAAAATTTTGTATCTGATTCGATTATTTTAATTCACTAAAAGAAGGATGACATTAACATAGAATTATTTCTGCACGATTTGACATCAAACGCTAACTCATTTTTTTTAAACGCCTTATTTGTTGTTTATATAAACGCAATAAATTATACGAGATTCAAAGCTAATTGTATATGTTACATTGAGCAGTTTTCTGATATCAACAAACATTGTTAATAGTTTTTTTATGATAATTAAGATAACATTCTAATATTGTAAACATTTATACAATATGCATACTCAAAAATTCAAACGTTCAATAGTGGCAAAACTAATTTTATTTTTATTAGGAATATCCCAATACACCATTGCTAGCACACCCGCACGCATAGACCCTGCCAATTGGTGGGTGGGTTTTAAAAATAATAATGTGCAACTTATTATCAGTGGCAAAGAAATAGCAAACTACATAGTATCTATAAGCCACCCTGGCTTACATATTGTAAAGCAAACCAAATTAGAAAGTCCTGATTACTTGTTTGTTGATTTAGAGTTAGCTGCTGAATGTAAAGCTGGGCGTTTCGAAATTAATTTTAAGCATTATAAAAATACCTTGGACTTTTTTTCGCAGTCGTATGAACTTAAAAATAGAGTTGGCGGCGGTTACAAACCATTGGGGCTAAGTAGTGAAGATTTAATATACCTAATAATGCCAGACCGCTTTTGCAATGCAGACCCTACAAACGATGTGGTAAAAGGCTGTAATGATATGTCGCTTAACCGCGATAGCATGTTCTTAAGACACGGCGGCGATTTAGATGGCATTATTAATCATTTAGATTACATTTCTGATATTGGAAACACTGCCATTTGGTTAAACCCTGTGCAAGAAAATAACCAACCTCTAGAGTCGTATCATGGTTACGCCATTACCGACCATTACCGTATAGACAAACGTTTTGGCAACAAAGATAAGTACATTGAACTATGCAAAAAAGCGCATGAAAAAAAATTAAAAATGATTATGGATGTTGTGCCAAATCACATTGGCAACGAACATTATTTGTATAAAAATTTACCTGCCAAAGATTGGGTACACCAATGGGATGAATTTACCCGTACCAATTACAGAGCCCCTGCTGTAATGGACCCTTATGCGAGTCAAAAAGACAAAAATATATTTGAGAACGCCTGGTTTGATAAACACATGCCCGACCTAAATCAACAAAATTCTTACCTTGCCAAGTACCTTATTCAAAACACTATATGGTGGATAGAAACAGCAGGTATTGATGCGCTGCGAATAGACACTTATGCCTATCCCGACCAACAATTTATGCACAACTATGCAGCTTCATTATTTCGCGAATATCCTAATTTGGGAATGTTTGGCGAAATATGGGACCATGGGGTTGCAGTACAATCATATTATGCAAAAAATACTTCAGGTAAAACAAACTCTTTGCTACCAGGTGTTACCGACTTTCAATTAAACTATTCTTTAACCGATGCTATAAACAAACCATTTGGCTGGACAGATGGAACGGCGCGTATTTACTACACTTTGGCACAAGATTATTTGTATGACGACGCCTCAAAAAATGTAGTTTTTTTAGACAACCACGATGTGTCTCGTTTTTATTCTGTGGTGAATGAAGACTTAGCAAAGTTTAAAATGGGAATATCTTTTTTACTTACCACACGCGGAATACCAATGTTATACTACGGTACAGAGGTTTTAATGAAAAATTATGCCAACCCTGATGGCAAAGTGCGCGAAGATTTTAAAGGTGGCTGGGGTAATGATACTGTAAATAAATTTACTTATGCAGGGCGCACCGCCAAAGAAAATGAAGCTTATGAATTTGTAAGACGATTGGCCAATTACCGCAAAAACAATAAGGTGCTGCAAACGGGTAAGCTCACACAATTTGTTCCGGAAAAAGGCGTGTATGTTTATTTTCGTAAGAATGAAACCAAAACTATAATGGTAGTTTTTAATCAGAACAACGACGCTGCACCAATTAATTTAATTAGATATGATGAAATGCTAAAAGGCAAAACAAAATTATACAACGTAATGGACGACAAAGAATTTGCAATTGATAAATATGTAAGCACTCCTAAAAATTGTGTAAGTATTTTTGAATTGAGGTAGTTATAAGGTTACTATTCATAAAAATGTCAAACAATAATCAATCAACTGTATTAATACCTCGTTAAATTAGCGGGACTATTATTTTGGCTCGTTATTCTAATCAATAATAACCAACAGCAACCAAGCATTAATACCAAAGCAACATATTTTAATTGTGTAATATGATAAAATATATAATTTCGCCACCCAATTTTAAAAATAAATAATGAAGAAGATTTTTGTAGTAGCAATTGCAGTTTTTATGGTTGCAAATTGTAATGTGAGCCTTGCTCAAAAAAATGGTTATGTAAACCTTAATGACATATTGCTATTGATGCCTGAGCGTAAAAAAGCTGAAACAGATATTCAAGATTATGCAAAGCAATTGGATGGACAATTGAAAACAATGAGTGCTGAATATGAGTCGAAGGTGGCTGAATACCAAAAGCAAGAAGCATTAATGGCTGAGCCTTTAAAAGTTGATAAGCAAAAAGAGTTGGCTGATTTAGAAGAACGTATTAGAACTTTTCAAACTACTGCGCAAGAAAGTTTGCAGAAAAAACAAAGTGAATTGTTAGAGCCAATGGTAAAAAAAGCCAAGAAAGCAATTGAAGATGTTGCCAAAGAAAATGGCGTAAAACAAGTGTTTGATACTAGTCAAGGTTTTGTGTTATATAACGACCCTGCTGATGATTTAATGTCGTTGGTTAAGAAAAAATTAAATGTAGGAATGCCAGATGCGCCTGCACCAGCACCTAAAAAATAATTACTCCCGAAATATTTTTAAAAACCCTGCCATTTATGTGCAGGGTTTTTTATTTTAGCACATATTTTTATTATGAACAACAATCCTATAGGCATCTTTGATTCGGGTATTGGTGGACTAACCGTTGCCAGTGCCATACACAATATTTTACCCAACGAATCACTTTTGTATTTTGGTGATACAGCGCATTTCCCTTATGGCGATAAAAGTGTTGATGCCATTAAATATTATTCAATTAGGATAGCTGATTTTTTATTAGATAATAATGCCAAATGTATAGTAATTGCTTGCAATACTGCTTCATCAATTGCATTTGAGGCTGTAAAGAAACACGTAAAAAATAAAGTGCCTGTAATTAGCGTTATTGAACCTGTGGTACAAGTTGTTTGCGAAAATAATGCGTTACAAAAAATTGGTGTAATAGCTACAAAAGGTACCATAAAAGTTGATGCTTATGCAAAAAAAATTAAAGCAATATCCCCACATAAAGAAGTGGCATCGTTGGCAACACCGCTACTTGCACCTATGATTGAAGAGGGCTTTTTTAATAACAATATTTCAAAAACAATCATTAATTCATACCTATCTAAACCAAAATTAAAAAAGATTGATGCTTTGATTTTGGCTTGCACACATTACCCACTTATTCGTAAAGAAATAGAAGCATATTACAATAATAATGTGCAAATATTAGATAGTGCCGACATTGCCGCACAGGCAGTAAAATTGGCACTTACCACAAATAAGTTATTATCGAATAATAAAAATAGTTCAAACCATTTTTATGTAAGTGATTACACAAAATCATTTGAAAGCAGCACCAAAATATTTTTTAAGGGTAAAATACAATTAGAGAAATTTGGATTGTGGGACAATGAGTAAATTATTAAGCGCATACATGTTTTGTGAATGCTTTTTTTATTACCCAAATTTCCAAAATATAAATTTGAGTAAGCAATGAATACTGTTTTTTTGTTTTATACCCTAAAAATAATTTTCAAAAATCATCATCATAAATTATTTCTTTTGCACTAATTACTTTAATGCAAAATTATTTCCGCCTTTTCCTTTTTCCTTTTGCAATACTTTATGGTATTGCAGTTTGGCTGCGAAATAAATTGTACGACTTTGGTATTTCAAAACAATACAAAGCCCCAATAAAAACAATATGTGTAGGCAATTTAAGCACAGGTGGCACTGGCAAAACACCGCATACACAATACATTGCAAAATACATTGATTCATTAAATATTGTACCCGCAATTTTGAGTAGAGGTTATGGCAGAAAATCAAAAGGTTTTTTAGAAGTAACTAAGCAATCAACAGCAACCCAAGTTGGCGATGAACCGTTGCAAATAAAATATTCACTGCCAGCAAATGCGAAAAATTTTGTATGCGAAAACAGAGCAGTTGGCATCAAAAAAATAATGGAGAGCAATAGTAATATTGAGTGCATAATTTTGGACGACGCTTACCAGCACAGAGCCGTAAAATGTGGATTAAATATTCTTCTTACTGAAGCTTCTAAATTATTTACCGATGACTTTTTATTACCCGTTGGTAATTTGCGCGAAAGTAAAACCGAAATAAAAAGAGCTAATTTAGTTGTGGTTACCAATACAAAACCACACCATAATAAAACTGAAATTCAACAAAAAGTAAGCAACTATTTTATGGGCGAAATTGTATTTTCATCAATAAAATATTTACAAAAATTATTTCATTGGAACAATCAAAATGTCATTATTATTAACGATGTAATTAACTACGAAATACTTGTGTATACTGGCATTGCAAACGCTAGTAATTTTTTAGAACATATTAGTTCGTTTAAAAAACCTGAACATGTTTTTACGTTTACCGACCATCATATTCTTACCAAAACAGAAGTGCAAAAAATAGTTGATACATTTACTTCAATCACAAAAAATAAAATAATTATTACCACCGAAAAAGATGTTATGCGCATGAAAAATAATTCTGATTTTAGTGTGTTTAATTCATTGCCTTTGTTTTATTTGCCAATAGAAATTACATTTGATAAAAACGACGAAATAAAATTTAAAAAAATAGTAGAAAATTATGTTAGAAGCAATTAAAGAAACAGTTGATTTTATCAACTCAAAAACACAGGTAAAACCGCAGATAGGAATTATTTTAGGCACTGGCTTAGGCGGGCTTGTAAAAGAAATAGAAATAATAGATGTGCTGCCTTATGAGAGTATTCCAAACTTCCCTCTCTCAACTGTAGAAGGCCATTCGGGTAAACTGATATTTGGAAAATTGTCGGGCAAATTTGTTGTAGCCATGCAAGGGCGTTTTCATTATTATGAAGGTTACGATATGAAACAAGTAACTTTTCCGGTGCGTGTAATGAAGTTTTTAGGCATCGAAAAATTGTTTGTTTCCAACGCAAGTGGAGGGGTTAATCCTGATTTTGAAATTGGTGATTTAATGATTTTGAATGACCATGTAAACCTGTTTCCTACCAACCCATTAATCGGTAAAAATTTTAATGAATTAGGTACTCGTTTCCCCGATATGAGTGAACCTTATGACCATGCAATGATTGCCACCGCAAAACAAATTGCCGAAAAAAATAATATTCGTGTAGTGTTTGGTGCGTATGCTGGCGTTAGCGGGCCTTGTTTAGAAACCCCAGCCGAATACAAATACATTTTTAATGTAGGTGCCGATGCTGTTGGTATGAGTACCGTGCCCGAGGTAATTGTTGCACGCCACATGGGTATTCCGTGTTTTGCTATTTCAATAATTACAGACTTGGGCGTACCAGGAAAAATTGTGAAAGTAACGCACCAAGATGTTCAAAATGTTGCTGAAAAAGCAGAGCCTAAAATGACTTTGATAATGAAAGAGTTGATACAATCATTGTAAGGATATAATGTAAACAGATTCATTTAAAAAGAAATAGAATCTATAGAGGAGGCTGTCTTAATTTTAGGCAGCCTCTTTTTTTGTTCATATTGTAACTACATAATTTTCAGTACTTAAAAGCCGCTGTTAACAACTTTTCAACATACAGAAAACTAAATATTATACTTTCGCAATCCGTTAAAAAAAACGTATGCAAATTACCTATTATGGTCATTCTTGTTTTCAGGTAGTGGTTAACAACAAAACTTTGTTGTTTGACCCTTTTATTACTGGAAATGACTTAGCCAAAAATATTGATATCAATACCATAAAACCAGATTATATTTTGGTTTCGCATGGACATTACGACCATATTGGTGATACGGTGAATATTGCCAAACAAAGTGGTGCAATGGTTATTAGCGCTTTCGAAATTACTGAATGGCTCAAAAAACAGGGCGTAGAAAATTTGCACCCAATGAATATTGGTGGTAAATGGAGTTTCGATTTTGGCAATGTTAAATGTGTGGTTGCAGTGCACAGCAGTAGTTTGCCCGATGGTACTTATGGTGGAAGCCCAATGGGCTTTGTGATAGAAAGTATTGCAGGCAATTTTTATTACGCTGGCGATACCGCTTTAACCTACGACATGAAACTAATTGGCGAATACCGCGAAATTAATTTTGCATTTTTACCAATTGGCGATAACTATACGATGAGTGTAGATAATGCAATTATTGCATCAGACTTTATAAAATGTAATAAGGTAATTGGAATGCACTACGATACTTTTGAGCTTATAAAAATTGACAAAGCACTTGCCCAACAAAAATTTAAAAACCAAGGTAAAGAACTAGTGTTGTTTGAGTTAAACCAAGAAATAAAATTTTAAAAATGGAAACCTTAAACATACAAGAATTAAAATATCCAATAGGTGAATTTGTTGCGCCTTTACATTTTGAGTTTGATAAAGTACCACATATAATCTCAAAAATTGAAACCTTTCCGAATTTAATTAAAAACCAAGTTCAACATTTAACCGTAGAGCAATTAAAACTTAAATACCGTGAAGGTGGTTGGAGCGTTGCGCAAGTAGTTAACCATTGCGCCGATAGCCATATTAATGCTTTTATTCGACTAAAGCTTGCACTAACAGAAGATTATCCAACAATAAAACCATACAACCAAAACTTATTTGCCGAATTGCCTGATAGCAATGAAAGCAATGTTGATGACAGCCTTCAAATTTTAGAGGCAGTTCATAAAAAATGGTGTGTGATACTGAAACAAATGCAGGAACAGGATTTCTTAAAAGGCTACATACATCCTGAATACAATAAAAAATATACACTTTTCGAATTCATTAGCCTATATGCTTGGCATGGCAAACATCATTTGGCACAAATAAAAAGTGTATTTAAAAATCTAAATAATTGATTAAAATAACATGGGAAAAATAATATCAATAGCAAATCAAAAAGGGGGAGTTGGCAAAACAACAACCGCCATAAATTTAGCAGCTAGCTTGGCGGTGCTTGAGTATAAAACATTACTTATAGATGCCGACCCGCAAGCAAACTCTACTTCGGGAGTAGGCTTCGACCCGCGACACATAAAAACGGGTATTTATGAGTGTATTGTAAACGATGAAAATCCGAAAAACATCATACTACCAACCACTACACCAAACCTAGATTTATTGCCAGCACACATTGACCTTGTTGGCGCCGAAATAGAACTAATAAACTTGCCCAACCGCGAACAAATGATGCGCCACGCATTGCTAAAAATAAAAGCCGATTACGATTTTATTATTATTGATTGTTCGCCATCATTAGGCTTAGTTACCATCAATAGTTTATGTGCTTCGGATAGTGTAATAATACCTGTACAGTGCGAATACTTTGCACTTGAGGGATTGGGCAAATTACTAAATACGATAAAAATTGTACAAACACGCCTCAACACCGATTTAGAAATTGAAGGCATTTTACTTACGATGTACGATTTGCGTTTACGCCTTTCTAACCAAGTGGTTGAGGAGGTAAAAACACATTTTCAGCAAATGGTTTTCGATACCATAATACAGCGCAACACCAAGTTGGGCGAAGCACCTAGCTTTGGGCAAACAATTATTATGCACGATGCTTCATCAAAAGGAGCCATAAATTATTTGAATTTGGCACGTGAGGTGTTACAAAAAAACGGACTCACAAAAATGGAAGACAGCGAAAAATATATTGAAACAGACATAGAAGAATGAGCACACAAATAGTAAAGAAAAAAGCACTGGGGCGTGGCCTTAGCGCATTATTAGAAAACGACAATACCGACATTACCGCAAGAGCACCCATTGCAACCTCAAGCACTTCAAGCATTGCTGGTTCGGTGGCCTTGTTAGATGTAGGCAATATAGAGGCGAACCCTTTTCAACCACGCACACATTTTGAAGAAGAAGCCTTGCATGAATTGCGCGACTCTATAAAAGTACATGGCATAATACAGCCAGTAACGGTGCGCAAATTAGGCTATGATAAATACCAACTTATTTCGGGTGAACGTAGGTTTAGGGCTAGTCAATTGGCAGGTTTAAAACAAATACCAGCCTATATACGCATTGCCAACGACCAAAGCATGTTAGAAATGGCATTGGTAGAAAACATACAACGCGAAAATTTAGATGCCATAGAAGTTGCAATTAGCTACCAAAGATTGATTGACGAGTGCAACCTCACGCAAGAACAACTAAGTGAAAAAGTTGCTAAACAACGCAGCACGGTTGCAAATTATTTGCGTCTTTTAAAATTGCCAGATGTTATACAAATGGGCATTAGAGATGGTGCAATAAGCATGGGGCATGCACGCACACTCATAAACATACCCGACAAAACCCGCCAAACAGAAATTTACAAAGAAATTGTTGACAATGCTTTAAGCGTGCGTGGTGCAGAAGAACTTGCACGTGGAGAAAAACCGATTACTGTAAAAGGCATAAAGCAAGAAGTAGAAAAACGCAAACACGAAGCTGAGCAAAAAATAATAAATACCGAAACCCGTAAAGCACATACAGCACCAACACTTTCGGCAGAACACCAACGCCTGCAAAATATTTTAACCGAATATTTTAGTACCGATGTAGAGCTTGCTGTATCATACAATGGAAAAGGAAAAATTACCCTTCCATTTGAAAGCGAACAAGACCTTAAAATTATTTTGGAAATGTTGGGGATAGAATAATAATGATTCTCAATTTTAATATTTGCAGGATTCAATTCACTAATGTAATAATTGACGAGGCTGTCTCAAAATTAATTTCAAACCCTTGAGAATTTGATATACATAATCGTCTCAGATAGGTATTCAAATAAAAAGCACAAAAAAGAGGCTGTCTCAAAATTTGAGACAGCCTCTTTTCATTAAAATTGTGAGTAATACCTATTAGTTCAGCTTCACAATTTTCAACATTTTTCTTTCTCCAGCTGTATTAGAAACATTTACAAAGTAAATACCGCTTTCTAATTTAAGATTTAAAATTGAAGAATTAATATTTGTGTTAGTTGCAATTTGTTGCGAAGCAATTTGTTTGCCTGCAATATCAGTAATTACAACATTTACATTTTCATTTTTAGCGGATGAAACATTCAATGTAAACACATCACTAAAAGGATTAGGGAAAATTGCTAACTCAAATTGTGTATTTAGGTTTGAGTTTTGTGAATTGTCTTCACTCTGAATTTGCAACTTTCCACTTTGCATTATTGTTATAAAACATTCTGGTCCAAAATTGGCTGCCCAAACACCTAATACTCTTGCACGAGCACTTACTGCATAAGTAGCACCAGCAGTTAAGCCTAGTGGTGCAAGGCTACGTTGGTTCACATAACTTGCCAAGGCAGTTGTTGTTACGTTGTTTAATTGGTTTACAAACTTAAACTCATACGCACCAGCTTGTGTAACAGTTTTGCAAGTAATGGTTGCTGTTGCTGCAACTATTGTTGCATTGGCGACCATACTTTGGCATACTGGTGATTTAAGTGATGTAGGTGCAATGTTTGCGGGTGTAGGTTCAGATAATATTCCTATGCGGCATCTTGCGCTTTCAGTACCAACAAATCCCGAACCCATTGGTGTTACAGTCATGTCGTATTGTGTGCCCCAGTTTAATGGTGTAGGTTGCCCACCTACATTTGGTATTACAAAAATATTATTACTATTTGTAATGGTGTACAATATGGTATTTCCTCCAACAGCATACACATTATATATGTATGATGTTGCACCTGGCACAATATTTACTTTAAGTTTTCCCCCAGGTAAATTATTGATGTATCCGCATTGTGCTGGGGCAATACTTCCTTGCACCACAGGCATGCAATTGTTTACCGTTACCAATTGGCTTGTGCTTGCGCTGCAGCCATTGCTTGTGCCTATTACACTATAGGTAGTGCTTACTGTTGGCGATACTGTTATGCCAGCAGTGGTTTGCGAGTTGCTCCAAGTATAGCTTGTTGCACCCGATGCGGTTAATGTAGTAGATAGTCCGTTACATATTGTAGTTGTACCACTTATGCTTAATTCAAGCGCAGCATTCACTGTTACTGCAATAGTGTTTGAAGTTGCCGAGCCACAAGCACCCATATAAAATAAAGAATAATTGCCAGTGGTTGAAACGGTTATACTTTGGGTAGTTTCACCTGTGTTCCAGTTGTATGAAGCCGCAGAGCTTGCTGTAAGCATCACTGAGCCTCCTTCGCAAAAAGTAGTAGGGCCGTTAGCCATAATGGATGCGGAAGTTTGGCTATTATTTACATTTATAGCGTTAGTACTTATAGCACCATTAGTTGTAAAAGCATGCCCATCAAGCGTAACCCCTGTAAACATACCAATTGCTGCGTTGTTGGCAACAATTACACCTTTAAAGTCAGTAAAATCAGCCAAATTTACAGCACCCTCTATTTTCCAGAAAACATTTTTAGCTTGTGTGCCGTTTTTAAGTACAACTATAGCATGGGCTGTGGTTGCAAGTGCACCATTAATTTTAATTACGAATACTGCATTGGCATTGCCTGCAGCATCTAAAAATAATGTATCAGTAAATGTAGTGGCACCATTAAGCAAGTATGTGTGTGGTGTAAGTACCAAACTTGCTCCAAACTGGGCAGGGAACAACAATTCAATATCATTTTGAAGCAGGTTTAGGTTCGAATACAATGTACCTAAATCAGCAGCAGCTGCATCGGTAGAAAAATCTGGTATAGGGTGTATGTTTCCGCTAACGAACAAGGCATTAAAACCTGTTGTTAAACCTACGTTTGTTCCAACATCACCACTTATGTTTGATATACCGCTATTGGTTACAGGGCCGTTAGCCGATAATATGCCATAGCAACCCGTTGAACCCATTGGCGGCAATGCTGGTCCAGTTAGAAAAGGGCTTCCGCATCCTGTTGGGGTATAAGCGGTAACGTCTGATACTGATACTGCGCCTGCCGTAGATAAAGCCCTACCTTCAAGCTTAACGCCCGAATTAAGAACAATGGCAGCATTGTTTGCAATTATAGTTCCTTTCATTTTTGTGCCTGCGGCCATACTTACAAGTCCTTCTATTTTCCAGAATACGTTGCAAGCCTGTGCATTATTAATAAGTCTAATTTCCGATAAAACACTCGTAGAAAAAGAGCCTTGTATCTGAATAATAAAAACAGCATCAGCATCGCCTTGCGCATCAAGCGTAAGCGAATTGTTTAGTGTGGCAGCACCCGATACAAAGTAATTACCTACTTGTAAAGTGTCGTCATTTCCCAATAAGGGTGAAGGAAAAAACCCAGGTATAGAACCATTAATTTCGAGGTAGGCAGCTAACACATCGGCAGCGCATTGCGAAGTTGCCCCGTTTTGGCTGTTCATTACACCATTTACATTACCAAAACCAGTAATAGAACCCGAGTTAGTACCCACATTCCCCGTAAGGTGTGTAATACCAGTATTGGTAACAGCACCAGTAGATGTAAAAAGTACGTAGCCCGAAGCCGTACCCAAGTTAGGTGCTAGTGCAAAACCAGCAACTGGCAAAAATAATAGGGCAACTATCGCTGCCACATTTAGTACTTTGTTTTTCAAAATATTAATTATTTAGTTGTAACGGAATTATTACTGTGGCGAAGGTACGGCAATTACTACCCAAATTATTTACATCTAAATTAAATTAGTTATATAAATCACACTTGCAGCAATGAAAAATGAAAGGGACTATTTGCAAAAACCTAGTCTGCCTTTGTAGGGAATAAACTTATACTTAAGCAAATATTGAAAATAAAAAGCAAAGGCTATTGGGGTAACAAAGCCATTTGGAAATTAGATTTTACGACAGTCCACTATACGGCAACAAGAAATTTGCAAATTGCAAGCTTTCATGTTAGCCCTAATGTGATTTTGGATGTTGTAAAAGAGGCATCGGGGCAAGAATATAAATAAAGCAATTATAAAGCATTCAAGATTTTGCAAGATTCATAAAAAAACAAAGTACAGAAAACCCCGAATGAGAAAATGAGTTATTCGCTAAATTTCAACAAGCGCTATACTTGTACTCAATGTTCACCACCCAAAATACGGAGTTAGCAAATAACTGTTATAGCGCACTTGCCTTGGACTTCAAGCTTAGATTTCATAAAAAGATTTGTAAAGTAAATTTTGTTCCTAAAATCTATTGCAGCTCTTAATTAGCAGGTATGCAACAGTAAACAGGTAGGTTGTTAAAAGCATAATCCGTAGCAATTTAAGTTTTTAGTTACCAACATATATTCCCTTTTTACATTTTTTCTCAAAACAAATTGTAAATAAATGTTGCACAATTAAAATATTTATTCATTTTTGGTGCAACAAATAAATTTACTAATGAGCAATAGCAAAGACACTTTTGTGTTTACACGTCAAAATTACACTTTGATGATTATCGGTTTAACCGTAATCTTTTTAGGATATGTACTAATGGTAGGCGGTGCAAGCGACGACCCAAAAGTTTTTAACCCAGAAATTTTCAATACGCAACGCCTCACAGTTTCTCCAATTATTATTATTATTGGTTTTATTATTGAAATTGTTGCCATTATGAAAAAGCCTGCCGAAGAAAAGCAAGCATAATTTTGTATTCAAAAAATCATTACACCTTCAAATATTTTGAGGGTGTTTTTGTATAAAATAATTACATTCGCCACTCAAAAAAATAAATAAATGAACATACACGAATACCAAGGAAAATCTATTTTAAAAGGCTATGGTGTAGCCATACAAGAAGGCATAGTTGCCGATACTATTGACGGTGCAGTAGAAGCCGCAAAAGAATTGCAAAAACAAACCGGTACAGGCTGGTGGGTTTTAAAAGCGCAAATTCACGCAGGTGGACGTGGCAAAGGTAATATTATTGGCATGGAGCAACGTGGCGTGGCATTGGCAAAAAATTTAGATGATGTAAAAACAATGGCCACCAATTTATTGGGCAATACTTTGGTAACAATACAAACTGGCGAAGCTGGTAAGCAAGTAAATAAAGTATTAATTGCGCAAGACGTTTACTACCCCGGCGAAAGCGCCACAAAAGAATTTTATATGAGTGTGTTGCTTGACCGTGCAAAAGGGCGCAACATAATTATGTATAGCACCGAAGGCGGCATGAACATTGAGGATGTAGCGCACAACACACCTCATTTAATTTATAAAGAAGAAATAGACCCTGCGGTTGGTTTGCAAGGTTTTCAAACACGAAAAATTGCATTTAATTTAGGTTTGAGTGGCGAGGCTTTTAAGCAAATGGTAAAATTTGTAGCTTCATTATACAAGGCTTATGACAGTATTGATGCTTCAATGTTTGAAATAAACCCTGTATTAAAAACATCCGACAATAAAATAATTGCGGTTGACAGTAAAGTTAGTTTTGATGAAAACGCCTTGTTTCGCCACCCCGATTATGCGGCTATGCGCGATAAAAGTGAGGAAGACCCAACAGAAGTAGAGGCTGCCGAATATAATTTGAATTATGTAAAATTAGATGGCAATGTAGGCTGCATGGTTAATGGTGCAGGGCTTGCAATGGCAACTATGGATATTATAAAACTAAGTGGTGGCTTACCTGCAAACTTTTTGGATGTGGGAGGTACTGCCAATGCAGAACGCGTGGAACAAGCATTCCGTATTATTTTGAAAGACGAAAATGTAAAAGCAATATTGGTAAATATTTTTGGCGGTATTGTTCGTTGCGACAGGGTTGCACAAGGCATTGTTGATGCTTACAAAAACATGGGCACTATAAATGTTCCTATAATCATTCGCTTGCAAGGCACAAATGCTGTGGAAGCAAAGAAAATTATTGATGACAGCGGACTAAAAGTTTATTCGGCAATAGCCCTGCAAGAGGCAGCCGAGTTAGTAAGTAAAGTACTTGCATAGCGCTTATAATAAATAAATATCTGCGAAGCAATTAATAGAAATTCTCAATTTAAATACTCACATAAGAATGTTTAAATTGAGAATTTTTACAACCAGCAAATTACCCCTTCTCACCGCAAAGCTGCATTTTCTGAGGTATTATGGTAGAATGGATTACCCCAAGGTAAAAATTACTCCTTTATAAACTTCACAAACTCATTTCTCCACGCCAATCGTAGGGACAGGCAACCTTTACAAAGTAAATACCGCTTTTTAAGTGTAAAGTTGAAAATGCAAAATTTAAAGAGTTAATGTTTCCTGTCATAACTTCATTACCTAACAAATCAAGTATTTTTATTCTGCTTGTCATTCCTGCGCAGGCAGGAATCTCCTTTGTATTGCGACTTTCACCACAATTACAAGCAGCACCAACCTCAACATAAAGCACATCTTTGGCAGGATTAGGGTAACACCTTACACCTCAGGCTGCGAGGGGCTTGTAGTTACAACAACGCCTTGGTATTCATACGCACCCATATCTATATTTGCAGCATAAATGCGGGTATTGCCAGCAATGTCGCTTACTCCAACAGTATCGCCCGCATTAATGCAAGGCAAAGCATTTTGCAAACTCCAAACGGCAGTAACACAATCAAACAAATGCCCTACATAATGACGTTCATTTTGTGAAGTAGTTATTGAATTATGAAAGATGTTCTTAGCTTCTAAACAAACAAACAAATAATAAATTCATATTATTGCGCTACATGCTGTTAATTGATATGCGCATTAATAATCAAAAACGTTGCCCTATAAAAAAGTTTCCATCAACTAATTATACCTAAAATGAAGAACCTTATATCTCTATTTTTTTGTTGTGTGCTACTAACAAAAACGTTTGCTCAATGCCAAGAAAATGACAACAAAAAAGCACAAAAACTTTTTGAAAAAGGTATCGATAAAAAAAAATACGAAATAAAAGAACGCCAAGAATATTTGCGCAATGCATTGGAAGAAAACCCTGATTTTGCCAACGCATATTTTGAACTAGGAAATTGTATTATCACACTTTATAAAGGCAGTGGCGCACCACTTAGCAATGCAAATGCCTACTTTGAAAAGGCAGTGGAACTTTGCCCAGAAATAGCTCCTTATCCTTATTTTTATTTAGCACAAATTGCTTTTGGTGCAGCAAAGTATAAAGACGCAACAAAACACTTCAAGAAATTTATTGATTTTAATAGCGATAAAAAAAAGCCAGAAGACATTGAACTTGCTGAAAAAATGATGGACAAGGCTACTTTTTTTGCAGACGTGTTTGCAAACCCAGTTGCATTTGACCCTAAACCAATAAAGGGAGTTGATACTTATGAAGATGAATATTTAGCAAATTTAACGCCCGATAATGAGTTGCTTTTCTTCACACATCGTTACCAAAAAAAAGGTAAAAATGAATTAGTGCCGCACCTTGTGGAAGAGCTAACGCAAGCATCGCAAAATGGAAATGATTACACCAACAGTATTGCACTTGATGTACCATTTAACTTGAATGGCGATGGGTATGGAGGAGCAACATTTTCTATTGACAATGAGCATTTATTTATAACCATTTGCAAACCCGAAAAGAAAAATGGGCAAATTAATTGTGATATTTATACATCCGATTTAATTAAGAACGGCTTGGTAAAAGACAAGTGGAGTGCGCTTCGCAGCTTAGGATCAAACGTAAATACGATTGACGGTTGGGAATCTCAACCATCACTTTCTTCTGATGGCAAAACATTGTATTTTGCCTCTGCACGTGCCGATAGCAAAGGCATGGACATTTATAAAACAGAAAAAAATGGGGAAGAAGAATGGGGGCCAGCCGAAAATTTGGGCGCTCCAGTTAATACCGATGCAAACGAAAAATCACCATTTATTCACAGCGATAGTCATACGCTATACTTTAGCAGCGACGGGCATGCTGGCGTGGGAGGCTATGATATTTTTTATAGCAAGGCAGACGACAATGGCAAAATGCAAAAACCCAAAAATATTGGTGTGCCAATAAATACAGACAAAGATGATTTGGGTTTAATTGTAAGTACTAACGGCGAAACCGCATATTTCTGTAGTAACCAACTAAAAGGCAAAGGCGCAGGCGCTTGGGATGTTTTTAGCTTTGAGTTACACAAAGAAGCACGCCCCGACAAAATTGTTTTTCTGAAAGGAACAATCAGCAATGAAAACGGCACAAAGCCAATTGCCAGCATCGAAATAAAAGGGTTAAAATCGAACATTGTACAAAAAGTAAATGTGGATACGGCAACCGGAAAATACACCGCTGTTTATACACTTAAAAAAGATGAAGATGTGCTTGTAACCGTTAAGCAAGAAGGCAAAGCATTTACAACGCAACTCATAAAAAACAATGAAGAAAATGTTGGAAAACCAATAAAACAAGACTTTAAACAAAAGGAAATTGAAGTTGGCAAATCTTATAATATTGACAATATTTTATATACAACAAATAGCGCAGAACTAACCCCCGACAGCAAAATAATTATTGAAGAATTTGGAAATTATTTGAAAGATAATGAAAGTTTAAATGTTGAAATTAGAGGACATACTGACAATGCTGGCAACCCAAAATCAAACTTAGCACTATCGGCTGACCGTGCTTTTACAGTACTTGCTTTATTGCAAAGCATTGGAATTAATAAAGAAAGACTCGCTTTTAAAGGTTTTGGCGATACCAAGCCAATTGCTGATAACGCAACCGATGATGGAAGAAAAAAAAATAGAAGAACTGAATTTTTAATTTTAAAAAATTAGCGTACGTGTTTATATGATTGGATAACTCACGTTATTTTTTGATTTTAAATGCAGGGTGTAAATCTCGATAGTTTTCGAGGATTAAGTTTAACACAGCTCTAAACAATTTAAGCTATGCTATTATTTTTATGAAACATATTGTTACAGTTTTCAAAGAAAAAGTTGTAATTTAAAAAAAAGTTTTTATATTTGAATAATTGTTAAGCATTACACAATCTTAACACCAATAAACAAATTAAAGCAAACCCTTATAAACTATAGCTTATAGATAACACTACTACTTAAATTTTTATTTATTAATTTAATACGTAGTGTTAATGATGGTTGCTTTAAAAAAAATTACCGACAAACAATTAGTTGACAATTATATTCAAGGGCATGAGGCTTCATTGAATGACATTGTAACTCGTCTTCAACCAAGGTTGCTCAATTACATTTACCAAATTGTAAAAGATAATGACTTGGCAAACGACATTTTTCAAGATACATTTTTCAAGTTTATTGAAGCTGCTAAGTCGGGGAATTATAAACAGACAGCAAATTTGTTTAATTACCTTTCACGCATTGCATACAACCTATGCATGAATCATTTTCGTGAAATTAAAAGAGTACGAAAAGTAAATCCAAAAGACGATTTGTGCGTTTTTAGAACTTTACGTGTTAATAATGATAGTTCCTTAGAAACGATTATGCAGTCGCAGTCGTACCGCATGTTGCGAAAATTGTTTAATAAGCTTAATGAAAAGCACAAAGAAATTTTGTACTTGAGATTATATCAAAACTACTCGTTTAAAGAAATTGCTGAAATGAAAAATATCAGTATCGGTTCTAGTTTAGGCACATATCGTTACGCAATTGCAGCTATGCAAGATTTAGCGATACAAAATAGAATGATGTTTGCAATGTATTAAATTTCGCATAAAAGCCTAAATTATCGCTAGTTTTTTGCAACAATTACCCTATTAAAATCAAGTAAATGTAGCACATCAATTTCTGTAAAATGTGCAGAAAAATGTTTTAAAATATTTTTAAATTCTTGGTTTGTTGTTTTTGAATTGACAATAAAATTGTAGAAAACAGTTGCGTTTTTGTCGCACATTTTCTTTACGCTAATAATAAATTTTTCGCTTTGAATATCAGCAGGAACGTACAAATCAATAAAAATGTCAATACAAATTAATTGAAATTTTCGATTACAATTTTCTGCAAATTCAATAGCATTCATATTCAAAATTTGTAATTTGCTATCATCAATATTTTTAAAATATTCTTGGTACAATTCAATTATTTTAGGGTCTAATTCTACACCAGTTATTACGAACTGTTCGTTACGTTCTTTTCGTAATATTTTTGCAATACTACCAGCACCAAAACCCAAAATTAATGCGTCAGTAATATTTAAGTTTTCAATTTTTGATTTATCAAAAGCCATTTGAAAAACTTTATGCAATCCTCCAAAAGAATAGTTGGCATGTTTTGCATTTAGCATCCTTCTTCCATTTCTTAAAACTATATTTAATTCATTATTCAAAGTACTTTGTGTATTAAATATTGGAATATCAAGTAGGTAACTGAATGCTGTTTTAAATATATTTGCTTTCTTGTTCATTAAAAATTGAATGCAAATAATTGGTATTAATTATTCGATGCAAGGCAAATTAACAAAAAAAAATGATGGTTTTAAATAAATAGTACCCTTAAAAAGTTTAATCTTATCACCCAATTCAATGGGATAGAAGCCAAAATGAATTTAGCACTAAAACGTAATATCGAGGGCTTAAATTCTCAAAAATAATTACGAAATAAATGGTTTTAATTTTTTAGCCGATATAATATTCTGGTATATCTTTTGTGGTCAAATATGACGCATAATATTTCAATTATATTTTTTACTTTATAAATAACAACCATGAATATTGAAGCCATTGATAAAGAAATAATTGTGAACTAGAAAATCTAAGTGATAAAAAATGATTTCGGCTTTGGCTCACTTTCTTCATATATATAAGTATATTTCCGCTTGACAAAAAACAGAATTGCACAATTGATTATCTAATTGTAAAAACAACCCTAACAATGAAATTACGCTTAATGAGGCTGAATAAAAATGTTGAGATTATTCGCAAAAGGGACTGCTTAAAAAATGGGAATACTTATTATGCTTTAATGAATTCTGAGTTGACTTTTGCATTAAAAATTCCCAATATTTATCATCTCCAAATTTAATTTGTACTTTTATTTGTTGAATCCAAGAAAAAAATAAAGCATGGTTTTGAAAATTAAAAAGAACGCCAAAAAAAAGGATGTAGTTAAACATCTGAAAAAGATAGAATCCAAAAATGATGGTTTAAAAAAATTTGTTGGAGCACTCAAACGAAATATTGATGGCTTAGAATACCAAAAACAACTACGTAATGAATGGTGTTAATTTTTTAGCCGATACAAATTCTGATTTATCTTTTGGAGGGTAACGAGGAAGCTGCTATGTTTTCTCAATACTCATTTGCTATTTCAACCATTACTGAAATTGAATTATTAGGAAAGTTTAATATTGCTGAAAACGAAAAAAAAATTATTAGACAGATGTTGGACGGTTGCTTATTGTTAGAAGTGGTAACAATATTAGAAATACAGCAATTGAACTGAAACAAAAAAATAAAGTAAAGCTTCCTGAAGCTGTAATTGCGGCAACATCAATATGCAATAATCTCACATTACTCACTGCCGATAAGGGCTTTGCAAAAATTAATGGCTTAGATATAATATTACTAGAAATTTGATTCAAAAGTGGCTTCACGATTAAGAACTAAATACTATGCACTAACTACTAACCACTAAGCACTATGCACTAACCCCTACTTTCCAAACTTAGCCACCACATTACCTAATTCTCTTATTTGTTGCATTAATTGGTTGCTGGGTTCTACCTTAAATTTTTTGGTTATAATTTCGGTTGAGCCACTTTGCATGGTGTCATCCACAACTATAAAGCGCATATCTGCAAGGCCAGGGTTTACGCCTGTTATATGAAATAACCTATCAACCAAAGCGGTGCTTAAATCATCTATTTTTGTGATGAGTTGTATGCCTTTTATTTTTTGTGTACGAATGTCGCTGAGGTATTGAATATTGGTAATTTTTATTTCGAAGTTTTTGCGCCAGTCGTTATATTCTACGCGGGCTGCCACAAACACATACGCACCTTCAACCATCATGCTTTTAAAGCTGCCATAGTTGGCCTGAAACATACTAAAACCTAAATTACTATCATAATCTTCTAACGAAAAAGTGCCATACGGATTACCATTTTTCGCAACTTTATGAAACACTTGCGTCATAATTCCTGCAAAGTAAAGTTCTTTATTTACAAGTGTTTCAGGTGTTTTTAGTGCCTCTAAATTTGTGTTGCAAAAAGTATCAATTTCAAATTTATAACTATCTAACGGATGCCCCGAAAGGTATAAGCCAACAACTTCTTTTTCATATTTAAGTTGTTCTATTTGTCCCCATGCTTCGCTAGGTATTACTACTGGTTCGGGGTACGAAACTTCTTCTACTTCGCCAAACATATTTACTTGCGCAGAGTTTTTTCCCTCTTGCAAACTTTGCCCATAACGAATAGATTTTTCTATTAAATTATTTTGTTCGCCAGCTGGCACATAAAAATATTGTGCACGGTGCAAATTTGTAAAAGCATCGAAACCACCAGCATAGGCAAGGCTTTCAAGCGCACGTTTATTACAAGCACGCAACGAAACCCGCGATGTTAAATTGAATAAACTCTTGTAAGCCCCAGCCACATTGCGTTCGGCAATAATAGCATCGGCAGCAACATCGCCAACGCCTTTTACAGCGCCCAATCCAAAGCGAATTTGCCCTTGCTTGTTTACATTAAATAAAATGGCACTTTCATTCACATCGGGCCCCAACACTGGTATTCCCATGCTTTTGCATTCATCCATAAAAAAAGTAACTTTTTCAATGCTGCCTGCGTGGTTCAAAACGGCACTCATATATTCGCCTGGGTAGTGCGCTTTTAAATAGGCAGTTTGAAAAGCCACCACCGCATAACAGGTACTATGGCTTTTGTTGAAAGCGTACTGTGCAAAGGCTTCCCAGTCCGTCCAAACCTTTTCCAATTTCTTGGCATCAAGTCCTTTTGCCGTTGCGCCATCCATAAATTTACTCTTCATTTTATCAAGCGTATATTTATCTTTTTTACCCATTGCTTTGCGCAGAACATCGGCATCGCCTTTAGAAAAGCCCGCCAATTGCTGGCTTAAGAGCATTACTTGTTCTTGGTAAACGGTAATTCCGTAAGTAGGTTCAAGCTGTTCTTGCATTTCGGGCAAGTCATAAACAACAGGTTCTTTGCCATGTTTACGTGCAATGTAGTTGGGTATGTAAGCAATTGGGCCTGGACGATACAAGGCATTCATGGCAATTAAATCATTGAAATTATCAGGTTTTAAGTCGCGCAAATGTTTTTGCATTCCGGCACTTTCAAACTGAAAAGTACCGTTGGTGTTGCCTTTTTGGTATAGTTCAAAAGTTTTGGTATCGTCAAGCGGAATGTTGTCTAAATCAATGTCAATGTTGTGATTTATCTTTATTAAATTAACCGCATCTCTGAGAATAGTAAGGGTTTTAAGCCCTAAAAGGTCCATCTTGATTACGCCAGCATCTTCAATAATTTTGCCTTCGTACTGCGTTATTAAAAGGGTCGTTTCTTTTGATGTGGCAATAGGTAAAATATCTGTCAAATTCATTGGAGCAATAATAATTCCGGCAGCATGAATTCCAGTACCACGCACAGAACCTTCTAAAACCAAGGCTTCGCGAATTACGGCAGCTTGCAAATCGTTGCCCGATGCAATTTCGCGCAAACGTTTTATGTTGTCAAAATCTTCGGGCTGAAACTGTTCTTTTTCCTTTAAACTATCCTTGCCTTCAAGTGGCGCATTTATTACACGGTTCAAATTTGTACCTGGTTTATCAGGTACTAATTTTGCCAACATGTTGCTATCTGCCAAAGGCAAATCCATTACGCGCGCCACATCTTTTATACTACTTTTTGCAGCCATAGTGCCATACGTAACAATTTGTGCAACCTGCTTATGTCCGTACTTGCTAACTACATAATCAATAACTTTTTGTCGGCCCACGTCATCAAAATCAGTATCAATATCGGGCATACTTTTACGGTCGGGATTTAGGAAACGTTCAAAAAGTAAACTGTATTTTATAGGGTCAATATTTGTGATGCCAATACAATACGCCACCGCCGAACCTGCCGCCGAACCACGCCCTGGGCCTACATATACACCTATTTCTTTACCGTGATTTATAAAATCTTGTACAATTAAAAAATAACCTGCAAAGCCCATTTTTTCAATAATACCCAACTCAAAATCCAAACGTTCTTGCACCTCTTGTGTAATATCAACATAGCGTTTTTTTGCGCCTTCAAATGTTAGGTGTCTAATGTATTGGTCTTGCGTAAGAAAATTTGTTGGTATTGAATAATGCGGCAACAAGATGTCCTGCTTGAGTTTCAGCACATCAACCTTGCTTACAATTTCGTTTGTGTTGTCAATACTTTGCGGAACATCTTTAAAAATTTCCGTCATTTCTTCGGTAGTTTTAAAGTAAAACTCATCGTTGAAAAACCCAAAACGTGTTCCTTTTTTTACAGCATCTTCATCGTCTTCGTTGTACTTTGGTGTAGCTTGTTTTTCGCCAGTATTTATGCACAATAAAATGTCGTGCGCATTGCTATCGGCACGTTCGGTGTAGTGACTATCGTTACTCGCAATTACTTTTACGTTATACTTTTGGGCCCAGCGCAATAACACTTCATTTACTTTATTTTGGTTAGGAATTCCGTGTCGTTGTATCTCTATATAATAATCTTCGCCAAACAAATCTAACCACCATTTAAACTCAATTTCACCTGCCTCTTCGCCGTGTTTTAAAATAGTTTGAGGTACCGATGCACCCAAGCAACAAGTAGTGGCAATAAGCCCTTTGTGGTATTGCAACACCAAATTTTTATCAATGCGAGGGTATTTTCCGTACATGCCTTCAATAAATCCCATCGAACATAGCTTCACTAAATTTTTGTAGCCTTCTGCATTTTTTGCGAGGAATAATTGGTGTCGACGCACATCCTTTACCTCCTTTGTAAATACTACTTTTGTGCGTTCGTCCACCAAATAAAATTCGCAACCTACAATAGGTTTTATGGTATTTGGATTTTCGGGTGTATTAAATTTCTGTGCTTCGGCAACAAACTTAAATGCGCCAAACATATTGCCGTGGTCGGTAATTGCCAAAGCGGGCATATTGTTTTTTACTGCTTTTTTATATAGCGATGAAATGCTTGCAGCACCATCTAACAAAGAGAATTGGGTGTGAACATGTAAGTGAGAAAATTGCATTGTGTATTTTTTAGGGAATGCAAAAATGCTATTTGAAAAGGGATTTTTAGAATGTATTTTTCAACATATTTTTAAGAGGGTATGCGTTAGGTGTTTATGGTTTTGTTTGTGGTGCTTTTGCCAATGCACGAAGAAAGTTTGAGTAAATATTTTTTGCCACAAAAACGCGAAGTTTTTTTCTGCGTAAATCTGTGTAATCTGCGGGCTATATTTCTTATCAGAAATGTATTCGCAAGTTTTCATTCCTTATGTTTAGTATTTGGTTGATTTATAGAAACAAGAAATGCCCAAAACAAATAACTGCATATCAGATGAAAAAATCATTAAAATATTTAACAGAAATGTAATTTTGAAAAATGTAATTCGCACACAAATTTAACGTAGCGATGTTGGAATAGTGCATCTTTTAAAACTCGCATACGAAATAGCGTTTTTTGCTTTAGATGGCTGAACTATTGATGCTATAACAGTGAAGCAAAAATTTAGGAGCCGTAACAAAAAATAAAATTATACATGTTCGTTCTTTGGCATTCGCATCATAGTTTATTGCAGTTACTAAATTATAGTGCACCTAAAAATTTGTTATTACATTTCTTTCTTGAATTTAAGAAATTAAATGCATAAACGCATTTGAAAATAAAGCTACTTATTATCTATTTTCGTATTGATTGCTATAATATTGTTGGTATTCACCACTGGTAATATTACTCAACCACTCTTTGTTTTCTAAATACCAATCAACTGTTTTTTCTAAGCCTTCTTCAAATTGTAATGATGGTTTCCAGCCTAAATCTTTTTGCAATTTGCTAGAGTCAATAGCATAGCGCATATCGTGGCCAGCACGGTCTTTTACATAGTTTATTAGTTTGGCACTTTCGCCTGCAGCACGTCCAAGTTTTTTGTCCATGATGCTACAAAGTAAATGTATCAAATCAATATTTTTCCATTCGTTATGTCCGCCAATATTATATGTTTCGCCATTTTTGTTGCTATGAAAAATAATATCAATTGCGCGTGCATGGTCTTCAACCCATAACCAATCTCTAATGTTTTCGCCTTTGCCATAAACAGGTAGCGGCAAACTATTTTTAATGTTATGAATCATCAGCGGTATTAACTTTTCAGGAAACTGAAACGAACCATAATTATTACTACAATTGCTAATTACAATATTCAATCCGTAGGTGTGGTGGTATGCCCTCACCAAGTGGTCGCTTGCGGCTTTGCTAGCCGAATAAGGGCTGCGCGGGTCATAAGCCGTTTCTTCTACAAAAAATCCTGTTTCGCCAAGGCTACCATATACCTCATCTGTACTTACGTGATAAAAAATATTTTCTTGTTTATCTTTCCAAAAATAACGTGCAGCGTTTAGTAAATTTACAGTGCCAATAATGTTCGTATTCACAAACTCCAATGGGTTCTCAATGCTGCGGTCTACGTGGCTTTCGGCAGCCAAATGTATTACTGCATCAAAGTTATGTTGCGTAAACAAATGGTTTATAAAATTGGCATCTGTAATATCGCCTTTTGCAAATTGATAATTTTGCGACTCCTCAATGTCTTTAATATTTTCGAGGTTGCCGGCATAGGTTAGCTTATCTAAATTTACAATTTTATACTGGGGGTATTTTTTAATAAATAACCTCACCACATGTGAGCCTATAAATCCTGCGCCACCTGTTATTAATATCGTTTTCATTTTATTATATTTTAATCAAATTGTGAATAATTTCAAATCTTAAAGTACAAATTTTCAATAAGTTTAAACCAAAGAAATATCAAATTGTACCAAATCAATAAATTCTTGCACACGGGCATCAACGGCACTTTGCTCAAGGTTTAAAAGATTTTCTGTACCAAATTTTTCAACACAAAAACTTGCCATTGCGGAACCAAAAATAATTGCACGTTTCATGTTGTCAAAACTAATATCTTTTGTTTTGGCAATATAACCTATAAATCCGCCGGCAAAAGTATCACCAGCACCGGTTGGGTCAAATACATCTTCTAACGGCAATGCAGGCGCAAAAAACACATTTTTAGTGTTGAACAGCAAAGCACCATGCTCACCTTTCTTAATAATTAAATATTTAGGGCCCATTGCCAATATTTTAGCAGCCGCTTTTACCAAAGAATATTCGCCAGAAAGTTGACGAGCCTCTGCATCATTTATTGTCAATACATCAACCATAGCAATGGTTTTCAATAACTCGTCCATTGCGCTATCCATCCAAAAATTCATTGTATCAAGCACAATTAGTTTTGGCCTATTTGGCAATTGCGCTATCACGGCACGTTGCAGCGATGGCATTAAATTACCTAACATCAAAAACTCGGGGTTATTATGTTGCGCCGGCACTTTAGGGTCAAACTCCATCAATACATTTAACTGCGTGTCAATGGTATCGCGGCTATTCATATCGTTATGGTATTTACCACTCCAAAAGAAAGTTTTGCCATTAGGTTTTATTTCTAAACCATCGGTATTAATGCCGTGCTTGTTCATTTCAGCTATTGCTTCTTGCGGAAAATCTGCACCAACCACTGATACCAAATTAATTTCTTTGGTAAAATAAGAGGCCGAAAGCCCAATATAAGTGGCAGCTCCACCAATAATTTTGTCGGTTTTGCCAAAGGGGGTTTCAATGGCATCAAAGGCAACTGTGCCAACTACTAATAAACTCATAAAAATATTTTAATTAATTTTTTTTGCAAATATATTTTTTATTTCCAAAAAAGATATACATTTGCAACCTCAAAAAAAAGATTCCTTCTTAGCTCAGCTGGTTAGAGCACATGACTGTTAATCATGGGGTCCCTGGTTCGAGTCCAGGAGAGGGAGCAAAAGCCGCACTGTTACTCAGTTGCGGCTTTCTTATTTTACGAAGTTTTTTTATACGGGTAAAAAAAAAATTTATTTTCGTTTCGAAACTTGCACCAAATAAGCTTTTTCATTAATCTCAGATATAAAATTAACCACGTAAATACTTGGTAAACCTTCATTTAATTTTTGGCTCATTTCAACTTTGCTTTGCCCTGAGAAAATAATATTAATTGTATCATTTTTGGAAATGTAATCTGGCTTAATTACTTCTTGTAAATTATAACAAAATGCAATGTTTTCAATTCTATTACTTTGCCATAAATTGGAGTTTGAAAAATATTTTTCCTTACCATAATAATACATAAAATTGTACTTATACCACACTGGAATTACTATAAATGCTTGCGTTTTGTTTTTGGACTTTATTAGTGATTTTTTCAAATTTTGCGCATCAATCTCTCTTATATTGAATGAAATTGAAAATGGAAAAAGTAATATTATTGTAACTAGTATTTGAAACTTTATTGGTACTTTCTCAACTATTTTTACTGTAGAAATAGCAACTATTAAATAGTAGAATGGCGATAAATAAATCAAGTATTTGTCATGATAAATTGGCATGTATTGTGATAAAATAAATATACCAATATGGGGTACAAAAAAAGCGAAGTAAAAGAAGTTTAAATTACACCTATTTACTGAATTACTGTTTTTAATAAACAATGCCACAATAATTAATGCTATAAAAATAACTGCAGGTACTGGCTCATTTGCAAATTTCCTAACGATATTATAAAGGTCTTCAAATTGAGGTGTGCCTAGCCAAGTGCCATTTTTAGCACTCTTGGTTACGTTAATATAAAACGCAATTATTTGAGGAATGTAAAGCACAAAATGAAACAAATAGGTAATAATTATTTGTCTGCATTCCTTGTAATTTTTAGTTTTTAATTTGAAGAATATTATAAATGCAAATTCCAAAAAAAGTGGAATAACAGCAAGGTAATGTGTGTATGTGAGTAACACATTTGCGGTTAAAAAAATAACGGCGTTTTTGCTGTTAAAGGTATTTACAAGCTTTATAAAATAATATACAGAAATGGTAAGCAATAGTAGAAACAAGGCATAGCACCTTGCTTCATGCGCAAAATTTAGATAATAATTAGAAAATGTAAAAAGGAAGGAGGTAATGAGGGCCGTCTTTTTATTGTATGTATTTTCAGCTATTTTATAAATAAAAATGACAGCTAAGGATGAGAAAAATAAGGATGGAAAGCGCACCGAAAATTCCGAAATTCCAAAAATAGATGTCCAAAAATGTAACAATATTTCATACAATGGTGGATTATTACCTGTACTCAATACAGCAATAATTTGCGGAATTGATAATTGTGAGTAGTAAACCGAAAAAGGCTCATCATAACACAATTCAAGCTACTGTAAAACAATCCTTTTACAAAAATATTTACTATAAATATTAGTAGTAATAAAAAGTTTGTTCTATGTGCATTGATGAATTTCAATAATTTGAAATTAGGTTAACTTAAAATTTTATTCTTTCATTTTTTCAAACTGCAAATACCATTTTAGGGTAAAGCCAAAGCTAAGGTGAGTAGTATTTGTAGGCGTTACCTCATCAGGGAAATAATCTATCTTATTGGCCTCATTTAGGTATGCCAAACTTGGTTCAAAATGATAGGCAAGTACACTCACTCCAAACTGAAATCCTACATCAACATAATCAGATGCCTTGTAATTTATATTTGCCATTGGTTCAAACGCAAAAAAATTAAGTTTTACATCAGGTACCGAAACTGTTTTATACGTTACCTTGTCGTATTTAGAAAAGCAGTAGTAGCCAGCAATACCAAGCTGTGCATAGAAATATGCATTGTCATAATAAGTATAAAAAAAACGGATGCCTAAACCATTATAAATAAATTTTGTGTTTATAGGTTCGTTAGTAGCTTTTGCTGTAAGCCCAGTGTATCCCGCTTTAAAATTGGCACGTTTAAAAACCAATCCAGTTTCAAATTTATTTTTGTAGTGGTGGGTAAAACTTGCATTGTAATCTAAATTTCCTGAAAAAGATTTTGCAAAAGCAGTATTCCCCAAAGCCTTTGGTACAGCGGCTTCTATGTTAAAGCTAAAGGGCAACCTATCAAATTGTGCTACCGCTTTATCGCCTATTAAAAGTAATGATATGTAAAGAAATTTTTTCAAATAAATTGCTTAAAATAATAGTGCGTTAATGTTTTTAATAGTGTCGCAATCAACTTCTAATACGTTATTTATTTCACTCATTTCTGTAAGTAGGCTAATTATTTTTTTGTATTCCTGTTCATCAGGATTATAACCCCTGAACAGCAATAAAAAATTAAATTGCTTTTGTTCGGGTACTAAATAACCTGAGTTACTCGTGTTTGCAATCAAATATGTTTCTATTAAATTTTCTTGGTCAATGTAACTAAACATGATATGTCCGGCCATATTATCAGAATCATCATCACTAAAAAAACCAATAGGCTTTGATTTATTTTCTAAGATTAAATTAGGTGTTCTCTCAAAATTATAGTCTAATTTTTGATTTATGAGCCAACACAATTTATAATCTTCAACGTTTGATAATAATGCAACGAGCTTAAAATCTATTTCAAAATCTAATTTAAACTTGGTGGTGGTAGCCATTACTCATTGTTTAAAGTTTTCCAAATTAAATCTTTCAACTCAACAATACCGTCTTGTGTGTGCGACGAAATAAAAATATGTGGCAACGTACGTGGCAATGTTTTCTTGAGCATTTTCCTCAATTCATCATCTAATAAATCGGATTTAGAAATTGCCAAAACCCTTTTCTTATCAAGCAATTCGGGGTTATATTGTTTTAGTTCGTTAAGTAAAATTTTAAATTCTTTTTTTATGTCATGGCAATCTGCTGCTACCATAAACAGCAACATACTATTGCGTTCAATATGCCTTAAAAAGCGCAAGCCTAAACCACGTCCTTCGTGCGCACCTTGTATGATTCCAGGTATATCGGCCATTACAAAACTTTTGTAATCGCGGTAACTTACAATGCCTAAATTAGGAGTAAGAGTTGTAAACGGATAGTTCGCAATTTCGGGCTTTGCAGCACTAACTACCGACAGCAATGTAGATTTACCCGCATTCGGGAAACCAACCAAACCAACATCGGCCAGTACCTTTAATTCAAGTATTTTCCAGCGTTCTTGCCCATCTTCGCCGGGTTGCGAAAAGCGTGGCGTTTGCATGGTTGAAGTTTTAAAATGTGCATTTCCTTTGCCACCTCTACCGCCTTTTAGCAATATTTTTTCTTCGCCATGTTTAGTAATTTCCAGTTCTACTTCACCCGTTTCTTCGTCGCGGGCAATAGTACCAAGTGGTACATCTAAATATTCGTCTTCGCCATCGGCACCTGTGCTAAGCATACTACTGCCGCTGCCACCGGGTTCTGCAATTACATGCTTGCGGTATTTTAAGTGAATCAAAGTCCAGAAATTACTATTTCCGCGCAAAATAATATTGCCACCACGCCCGCCGTTACCGCCATCAGGGCCACCTTTGGCCGTTAACTTATCTCTGTGCAAGTGCATAGAACCGCCGCCGCCTTTGCCCGAACGGCAACAAATTTTTACGTAATCAACAAAATTATTATCAGCCATAGTTATTTAAAATCGGCTGCAAAGCTAAGAAAATTAGGCTGTATTTTTTAGGAATTTTAGTAGGAATGGTAAATACAAATCATTTCTGAATATCATTTCTATGTTAAACCTTACTTTATTTAATCAATTATTCTAAAAAACATTTCCATTATAAAAAATGAAAAATATTTCTACAATGCGTAATCCTTAACCACATTATAAACAGTATCTCTTTCTATCGGATGAAAACCAACATCCTTAATAAGCTTCACCAGTTGTTCGGTGCTTAGTGCCGGGTTTTTCTCTTCCGAACCTGCCATGCTATAAATTTTTGTAGTGTCGTCAATTGTTCCGTCCACGTCATCCACGCCAAAGTTTAAGGACAGTTGTGCTGTGTTACGCCCAATCATTGGCCAATAGGCTTTTATATGATTAAAATTATCCATAAAAATGCGCGAAATAGCATAGTTTTTCAAGTCTTCAACCACCGATGTTTCAGGCAGGTTACTCATTTGGTTGTCTTTGTTTCTAAACTTTAAAGGTATAAATGTATTGAAGCCACCTGTTTCATCTTGTAATTCGCGCAGGCAATTCATGTGATGTATGCGGTGTTCGTATTTTTCAATATGTCCGTAAAGCATTGTTGCATTAGATGGCATTCCTAAAAGGTGTGCTGTTCTGTGTATTTCTAACCATTCGTCACCAGTGCATTTATCATCGCAAATTTGTGTTCTAATATCGGGATGAAAAATTTCGGCTCCACCGCCAGGCAATGAATCTTGCCCATGCTCTTTTAATATACTTAACCCTTCTTTATAAGTTAGTTTTGCTTTGCGGCACATATAATCTAACTCCACAGCAGTAAAGGCTTTTACATGCAAGGTAGGGCGTATTGCTTTTATTTTAGAAATTAATTCGGCAAAATATTGCAGGCCCATTTTGGGATGAACACCACCAACAATGTGCACTTCAGTAATAGGTTCATTTTCATACGATTTTACTTTTTCTAAAATTTGCTCTTCACTTAATTCCCAACCTTCTTGCTTATGCTTTATTAGGCGCGAATAGCTACAGAATTTGCAATCGTAAACACAAATATTTGTAGGTTCAATGTGTATGTTACGGTTAAAATATACGAACTTTCCATTCTTTTGCTTGCGCACAAAATCAGCCAATACACCAACAAAAGAAAGTTCGGCATGCTCATATAAATAAATGCCCTCTTCAATAGTTATACGTTTGCTATTATATACTTTATCGGCAATTTGTTGAAGTTGAATATCTACGTTTTGTAGATTTGAATTTTCCATTTAGTGAAATATAAATTATGCAAATAATATATTCGCGGTGCAAAAAAGCAAAAATCAAAATTGGATAACAAAAATAATTTGTCAAAGTTTAGTTTAGTAAGCCAAATAACACAATTGTTATTTCATATAAAATCAACTATCGTAAAAGTAATTCTGCAACTATTGTGCTTGTTGTTTATTTATCAATTGGTGCGGTTGATTTTTTTTATCGCAAATCATAATCAGTTTGCTGATGTTTCTTTTCTCAATTATTTGTCAATTGCATTTTATGCAATACGTTTCGATTTATCGGCCTTGCTTATTGTAAATTCTATTTACATAGTGTTAAGCACTTTGCCATTTAGGTTTGCAGTTTCAAAACCGTATCATTTAGTAATGAAAATTTGGTTTATTATAACCAACGGTTTGGCACTCATTCTTAATTTAATTGACGTAAAATATTTTTCTATTTCACACAGGCGCATCACCTTCGATTTTATTGATTTAGTAGGCGATTCAAGTAGTTTTTCATTAGTGCTTTCATATCTTTTTTCATATTGGTATTTGTTTTTTTTACTAATTTTTTTAGTATTTATTTTAGAAATTATTGCAAGCATTAAATTTTCAGATTTGGTAATTGAAAAACTTTCAAAATCGCCTATCATCATAAAATTAATTATATTAATTGGCATAGGCAGTTTGGTGGTTGTGGGCGCAAGAGGTGGTTCGCAAATGAGGCCTGTAACCATTGCAAATGCAGCAGAATATACCAATGCCAACAACATACCGCTATTATTAAATTCTACTTTTACATTTATTAATACATCAACCAATACAACTATTGAAATACCAGTATATTTTTCAGAAAAGGAATCCGAAAAGTATTACTCTCCTATACATATTTGTAGTAAAGACAGTGTTTTTAAATCATTGAATGTTGTGCTAATTGTACTGGAAAGTTTTGGTAAAGAGTATTTTGGATATTTTAATGGCGAATATCACCTAACACCATTTTTGGATTCATTGATGAATAAATCAGTAGTTTTTGCAAATGGGTTTGCCAATGCAAATAGAAGTATAGAAGGCATTCCGGCTATTATTGCAAGTATTCCTAACTTATATGATAATGCTTTTATTACTTCGTCTTACGCAAGTAATGAGGTTACAAGCATTGCTAATTTATTAAAAAAAAAAGGTTACAACAGTAGCTTTTACCACGGTGGGCGCAATGGCACAATGACATTTGATGCCTTTACAAAACTATGTGGCTATGATGAATATAAAGGACTAAATGAGTACGCTAACAAAAAAGATTTTGATGGCAATTGGGGTATTTGGGATGAACCTTATTTACAGTATTTTAATACTGAGTTGTGTAATAAAAAACAACCATTTTTTTCTACTATTTTTACGCTGTCATCGCACGACCCTTATGCAATACCAGCGCAATACAAAGATATTTTTAAAGGTGGAAAATATGAAATACACAAAACAATAAGGTATTCAGACTTTGCTATGCGAAAGTTTTTTGCAAGTGCCTTAAAACAAAAGTGGTTTAAAAATACGCTTTTCGTGTTCACTGCCGACCACACTTCTACATCGGATAATCCGGCTTACACCAATAGTTACGGTTGTTTTAAGATACCAATATTTTTTTACCATCAAGGTATGGAGCATAAAAATATTGGTACAATAACACAACAAATAGATGTGCTGCCCAATATTATGGAGTACCTAAACTACAATGAAAATTATTTTTCGTTTGGCAAAACCACTTTCCTTAACACCAGCAAAAGCAATGTGAGTATGCATTGCTCAAACAATGTTTACGAAGCTTTTAATAACAATACATTAATAAAATTTGATGGTAAAAAAACGGTTGAACAATTTAATTTATTACAAGATTCATTGTTGCAACACGCTAATTTAATAAAGCCAAATTTGGAATTAGAAAAATACGCAAAGGCTTATTTACAAAGCTATGCCAAATGTTTAAAGCAGAATAAGTTGACTTACAGTAATTATATAAAGTAACTGTTAATCCGCCAAAATAATTTTAAAACTTGGCTCTGGTTCGTTTGTCAGAAACTTTGCGTCGCCCTTTAAGCGCTTTACTGCGGCCTCTGTAAAACTTGTTTTTGCCTTTAATAACCGCGCCAACAGTTACGTTGAGCATCAAATAACCATCATTATTACTTTTACTGCCACGTACAGTATTTTTATCGTAAAGATAACCCTCGCGCATATTTGGATTATAATTTTCGTCTTTTGAGGTAAGCGATTGTACTTCAGGTGTGCGGTTTGCCAAAGCAAACTCTGGTTTATCTTTGTGCTTCAACGCCTCTTGGTAATTTACATTATAAAAACCACTTACGTCATCCAAATAGTCTGTTCCTGTAAAATGGTAATTGAGGTTTACTCCTAAATATGTTTTTCTATTAATTGTGTAGCCAAACCCAATGCCAATAGGAACTGTCCAAGTTAATTTGCCGTACTTTTTGGCCTCAGTTTGCAATGGTCTCAATTTATATTTTACACCATCTAACTCAGTTGTAGGGCTAAATAAAATGCCACCGAAACCTACTGACACAAATAAACGAATATCAACTCTACTGCGCATTCCGTTGCGGACAGGCGAGTTTTTAGAAACTTTGGTTAATTGAAAAATATTGGCTTCAATGCTTTGGCTTAATTCAAAAATATTGTTCCTAAAATTCAGGTTTCGTGCAAGTACATAAGGTGTTTTTCCATTTTTGTCATCACCCACTAAGTTGGCATAGGCAATATTACTTGTAATAGCAAAATATTTACTTACTCTATATCTAAAAAAAACACCCACATTCATTTTTATTTGTTGTGGTTTAATTGAGGCAAATTTAAAGCCTTCCTCTCTATCCTCTCCTACATCGCCAATAAAATAAGAAAGTCCAGCATTTGCTCCATACTCTTTTTCGTGTTGCGCATTGGTAACTGTAGCAAAGCACGCAAAACAAAACAGAAAAAGTAAAGTATTTTTTTGTAGAAACATTTTTTATTGAAGTAATTTACTTCATATTAAATTAACCACCTATGGCATGGTGTAAATCTTCTATTTGGCTTTGCCATAAACGTCTTGCTGCATCTACAGATGCTAAATCTTCTGCAAAGTCAGTTATAACAAGAGCAATATCCGATGTTAACTCATCTTCTACAATACAAAACTCAAAATATGTACCTTCGGGTTCATGCAGCCAATGGTACCGAACCAAAGTGGGCTCTTTCCAAAGTAAAATTTTTGCAATTTGCGGTGAACCATCCCAAGAAAAAACATACTCTTCATTTACTAAACTCACATTATCTGCAAACCAAGCTGACATTGCACTTGAGTCAGTTATAAAATTAAATAAACTATGTTTTGAAGCATGCATCGGAAACTCCATTTCATACTTAATGTAATTATGAGTAGGAGCAACGATTGTGTTTTTAATTTCCTTTATTTTAGGAGTTACTTTTGATGTTGCAGGTATTTTTTGAGTTACGACTACCTTATTTAAAGTTGGAACTGCAACTTTTTTAGGTTCGATGGTCTTTATTTTTTCAGCAGGTTTACTTGGTTTTGCAACTACTTTTTGAACTATTTTTTTAGTGTTCAAAACCGCTTTTGAATTTTTGGCAATTTTAGCAACTTCTACTTTTTTAATAGCAACTTTTGGAGCTTGTTTTTTAGTTACAGCTTTTACAATTGGCATGGTAACCTTCGATTTATGCTTGGTTACAGGCGTTTTTACAATCACCTTGGTAGCCAATTTTTTTACGGATGTTTTGCTAACTACTTTCTTTATTGCAACTTTAGCGACTACTTTTTTTGTCGCTAATTTTACAACAGGTTTTTTTACTAAAACTTTCTTACTAATTTTTTTAACAGGTGTTTTTAAAATTATTTTCTTTACGGGAGATTTAGAAATGACTTTTTTAGTATCTGTTTTTTTAACTATTGATTTGGCAACTAGTTTTTTAACAGGAATCTTGGCAACTATTTTTTTTGTAATAACCAGTTTTTTAAGCAATTTTGATTTTGGCTCAGGAGCTTTTTTGTTTTTTGACGTTGGCAAAATTTTGGTTTTTGCAATTGCCTTCTTAGTAGCAGGTTTCTTTTTGCCCACAACTACTTTTGAGGTTGCTACCTTTATTTTAGGAACAACTTTAGAAACAATTTTTTGTTGTTTTACATCTTTTTTTACACTTTTTTTAGTATCGGTTTTTTTTGCTTTTTTCTTTGATGAAGCCATAAAAAATAGTTTTTTAATCAAAAATTTCAAACGCAATATATTAAAAATTTTGATTTTCAAAATTTTTAACGAAAAAATTTAATATTGAGTTGCAAATATGAATTCTGTAATAAGCTCAATTAGTTGTGAAATGCTGTCTAAAACTCAACTAAATTAAACTGCTTCTAAAGATTAATTTTTCTTAAAACATGGTGTTTCTTTAAGGTTGCTGTTACAATACTTTGTCACTATCATAATAATTTTACTTTTGCGCCTCAAAATTTATTAATTTCATGACATCAAAACAAATTGTAGTAAGTGCATTCGGCATATTATTATGCTCTCAAATAAGCAATGCACAACCCAAAAAAGTAACACCTGCTGTAAAGCCTAAAGTAGAAGCCAAGCCCGCAAGTGCCTCTGACCCTGTAATTATGAATATTGCCGGTCATGATATTACTAAATCTGAATTTCAGAGTATTTACAACAAGAACAACAATGTAAAAGACCCGCAAAATTCAAAATCAATTGACGACTACGTTCAACTCTTTATTAATTTCAAACTAAAAGTAAGAGAAGCTGAAGAAATTGGTTTAGATACTGCCAAGGGTTTTAAAGATGAATTAGAAGGTTACCGAAAGCAACTTGCCCAGCCATATTTGGTTGATAACGAAGTAAATGAACAGTTACTTAAAGAGGCGCACGAACGCATGAAAACGGATGTGAAGGCGAGCCATATTTTAATAAAATGTGATGCTAATGCTTTGCCTAAAGATACTATAATAGCTTATAACAAAGCAATAGAAACACGCAATAGAATTTTGAAAGGAGAAAAATTCGCTGATGTTGCTAAAAAGGTTTCAGAAGACCCTTCAGCAAAAGAAAATGACGGCGACTTAGGTTATTTTTCATCAATGCAAATGGTTTACCCGTTTGAAAATGCTTGCTATAATGCAAAAGTTGGTGATGTTAGTATGCCAGTGCGCACCCGTTTTGGATACCACATTTTAAAAGTTGAAGACAAACGCCCTGCACAAGGCACTTTAACTACGGCACACATTATGGTTATTGCCAAAAAAGGTATGAGTGCAGAAGACTCTACTAAAGCAAGGAAAAAAATATTTGAAATTTACGATAGCTTAAAAGTTGGGAAGAGCTTTGCAGACATGGCTCAAAAATATTCTGATGACAAAAATTCAGCCAAAAAAGGCGGCGAGTTACCAGCATTTGGTACAGGAAGAATGGTACCCGAATTTGAAAAAGTTGCTTTTGCTTTAACCAAAGACGGAGATTACTCAGCACCAGCACTTACGCCTTATGGCTGGCATATTATTAAGCGCTTAAACAAAAAAGATGTTGCCACTTTTGATGAAATGAAAACAGAATTGAAGCAGAAAATTGCCAAAGACTCTCGTGCACAAAAAAGCAAAGAAAGTATGATAGCTAAAATTAAAAAAGAATATACCTTTAAAGAAGATTTAAAAATGCGTGATGAGTTGGTTACAGTTATTGATTCTAATTTTTTTAATGGTAATTGGAAAGCAACGGCAGCCGAAAAATTTAATAAACAACTATTTACCATTGGGAATAAATCAGTAACACAAAATGAATTTGCAAAGTTTATAGAAAGCCACCAAACTAAACGTTCAAAAGGCGAAGCGGCTCCTATTATAAGTGATTTATATAAGACTTTTGTTGGCGAACAATGCTTTGCTTACGAAGAAACTCAACTTACCCGCAAGTATCCAGAATATCGTGCTTTGATGCAGGAGTACCGTGATGGAATTTTATTATTTGATTTAACGGACAAAAAAGTGTGGAGTAAAGCCGTAAAAGATACAGCAGGCTTAGTTAAATATTATGATGCAAATAAATCTAAATACATGTGGGACGAACGCACAGAAGCTACTGTTTATAAATGTAAAAATGACTCTGTAGCCAAAGCCGTGCGCGAAATGTTAACCCCACCAATAAGCACTGTTAAATCTAAAAAAGGGAAAAAAGCAGAAGAGGTTAAGCCATTAAATGATGATGATATTGCAGGAAAAATTAATAAAACATCACAATTAAATTTGAAAATTGAAAATGGTAAATTTTCAAAAGGGGAAAATGACATTGTAGATAAATGCCCTAAAACTTCTGGCTTAACTGAAAATATGAATATTGATAAACAAGTTGTATTTGTAAAAATATTCAAAACAATTGCCCCTGAATCTAAATCATTAAACGAAGCAAAAGGATTAGTAACGAATGATTATCAAAACGTGTTGGAAAAAGAATGGATTGAATATTTAAGGAATAAATACAAAGTAACCATAAACCAAGATGTTTTGAATTCGCTAAAATAAATTGTGGTAACCGAATGTATTGAAAAAAAAACCACAACTTGTACCCTTATCATTGAGCGGTACTAGTTGTGGTTATTTTTTGATTGCAAATGAAGGGTATTCATTCTGTTAGCTAAAGGATTAAGTTGATAACAGTAGAACTGTGATTTTAGGTGTAAAAATTATTAGTGTTAATTCTATTATTCAATAATAAACTTCTTTAAAACATTTGACTTTTCATCACTAATTTTCGCAAAGTAAATACCTTTTGCAAGTGGCGAAATATCAATTGTTTCTATGTTTTCATGCATAGTTTTATTCAAAACAATTTTACCATTTACGTCAATAATTTTTATGTTTTTAGCAGCGTTGTTTTTGCTATTAACGTGTAAATAATTTGTTGCAGGATTTGGGTATAAACAAATTTCTGTGTTCAATAATTCATTCACATTATCAATAACAAGTTGTCCTGTTGAAATATTATCAATATTAAAGAAAAGCGGAGTTGTAATGCCGAATTGATTATTGCGTGATGATTTCATTTCAAATGATAAGCTATCAACGGAAAGTAAGCCAGAACAGTCAACGTAACTCCAATTTTTGATAATGTAATCTTGCGTATTATTTGTAAAGCGAAAATCAGCCAAATAAAATTCTACAGAATCTGGCTTTAAAACACCATTCAAATATCCACGAACTAATAATTTAAAATAGTCTGGCAACGCACCCGATGTGCCACCAAATGGTGTATCAAAGCCATCGCCAAACTTAATACTGCTGAATGAATAAAATGAATTTGTAACATAAAACCCATTCACATGATTATCGCCATTAATTAGTTTTATACCACTATATTGCTGTGCCGAAATGTAATTGTCGCTGCCCGCAAAGCCTTTACCAGCAGCGCAACCATACAAATTGGTGTATGTGCCATCTGTTGTGTCAACTACATTTGTATAAGCCATACCCGACTCCCAATATGGAAATGAACCACCCGCATAACCAGTATAAAACTGGCAGTTACCATCTGTATATGATGTAACATTTCCGGGATTTGCCGAACCATTAAAGTAGCCAATACTCGGCACAGTAAGACTTTCGAAAGTGGCAACATTTTGCGCTGAGGCAAAACTTGATGCTAAACATAGCATTGCAATCATTGTTTTTTGAGTAATTTTTTTCTTCATTTTTTTGTTTTTATTAGTTAGAATTTAAAATTTATTGCAAGTTCCGAATACCGCAATGGCATTGGCCTATAAGCTATTGATTGATAATTTGTATTGAAAATATTGAAGCAGCTAAAGGTTAGCTGCGTAACTATTTTTTTAATTGTAAAATGGTAACCCAACATTAAATTAGAAACAGTATTAGGGTTTAAGTAATCAACATTATTTGCACTTGTATAACGGTATCCCGTATATTGATTTGTAAAGTTTGCAAACAGTTTTTTGTATGTAAGTGTAAGGTTTGCACTTGCATTGTGTAATGGTACATATATTAATTGCTTTCCTTTGTTTTCGGATATTTTGGCGTTTATCGCTGATGTATTTGTATAAGCCAATTTTAGTTTTATTGAAAAATAATTGCGCTTAATTGTGTATGCTATAGTAGTTTCGAAGCCTTTGCACACAACATAAGCAGCGTTTTGCGGACTCCATAAAGTGCCCGTTGGCAACCAAATAATCCAATTGTTTACATGCTTTTCAAAAAATGAAAAATTGCTTTCTAAAGCTTTCCATTTCAATTGAAAATTGGTTTCGGCGCACACACTTTTTTCTGGTTTTAAATTTATATTACCACCCGGGTTCCAAAATAAATCATTTAACGTAGGGTATCTAAAGGCATTGTAAATACTGGTGTTTATGCTTGATACCAAATTATTTTTTAACGCAATAATTCTCAAATAATTTATTTTTCCTTGCGGATAAATTGCCTTGTTATTTACTTGCATCAAAGTAACATCGGCAATTAAAATATTTTTACTATTTATGGTATAAGCGTCGCTAACACTTATGTTTTGCCTTTGCTGGCTTTGGTTTGCAACATTATATGAATTTGATTTTCCTTTGAAAATAGAAAAGTGGTAATTTGTTTTTAATAAGTGTTTTTCATATTTTTTGTACGAGAAATCAGTTTCAAATACAGCACCACTCCAAAAATTTCTTCCATTAATTTTAGATTGAATATCTACATAATTTAAAGAATCTGCCATGTAAGCAATTCGTAAATTAAGCAGTGCGTTTTTATAGGTATTTGCATTGGCAATTATCGCCTTAAATGATTTGTCTGTTTGTTGCGGATTATAGATTTGTAGGGGCAATTGGCTTGGTATATTTCTTTTTTGGCTATTCAACCAAATACCAGTTTCAATTTTACTTTTTGCATTTATTTTGATGGTATTTTCTTGCAAAAAAGCAAAATTATTTTGTGTGGCATTCCGCATTTTTTGCAGCTCATTTTTGTAATTTACTTCATCAATAAAATAAAATTCGTTTGCATTTTTTTGATGCGAAAAATTGAAGCGCGAACTAAATTTTGCTTTCTTAAAATTGAGTTTAAGCAATGACGAACTATTGTTTATGGTATTGTAACTTGTACCAAAAGCAATGGAGTTTTTTATAATTTTTTCATCACCCAAAACTATTGCACCTGATGTTGCTGCTTGCCCCGAGCTTGCCTTTGCACCATAATCAATATATGTTTCATTAAAAAAACCAAAAGGTATTGTTGATAAGTCCACTTGCCCCAAATTGTTGTTTTGAATATTTAAGCCATGCCACAAAATGTTAGTTTGTTGTGCATTGCCACCCCTCAAACTAATGGTTGAAAGTAAACCTGGCGAATAACTTTTTATAATGACATTGGCACTTTGCGCAAGTGCCGAAGCCAAGTTCCCAAATTGTAAACTTATTTTTGTAAGGCTATCAATTGCTACAATTTTTGTTGTATTTGTTATTGTTTGAAAGCTATTTTTTTCATACGTTTTTATGCGCAAAGTATCATCAATCGCAAAAGCATTTAATGAGGCAAAAACTAAGAGCAAAACATATTTATACATACCAAAATTATTGGCTGCCTTACCCAAAATAGAAAATGAAAAACCAGAAAGAATTTTAAAACTTGCCCGTTGTTCATTCTGTACTTTTTTCCCGAAAGCAGCGAATGTTTATACAATTTTGGCAGGTCTTCTGACTCGTAATTATTAATTTATAAAAATTAAAACTTGCTTTGCCTTCCCATTGTTTTGCAACAACAGTGGCGGGGTAAAAGCAGGTTGCTAAAGCTAATTACTTACAGCAGCGGGAACTGTTGCAGACTTACACTGCATTCCCTTTTAATTGTTGTTATTAAGGCAACAAACCAAATTTGCTGGTGCAAATGTAAAATAATAATTGAATAGCACGCGGTAAAATTATTGACGCTTATTTCATAAAATATTACTTGAAAATTTAGAATAAGAATGTATTACTCATCTTTTGCGTTAGTAATTTAAAAAAGTATAATGATAATTTCATTTGAAGACATGGAGACAAGGGAAATCTTGGAAGGAGAGAGAGTGAAATGCTTAGCAATAGAATTGCAAGAATTAGGCAGACGAAAACTTAAAATGTTAAATAACTCTCAAGACATGAATGATTTATTTATACCTTCATCAAACAGATTAGATAAATTAAATGGAGATTTAAAAGAATTTTACTCAATTAGAATTAATAATCAATGGCGGATAACCTTCAAATAGGACAATGGTATAACGGAGAAAGTTAAAATAATTGACTATCATTAAAATAAACAAAAATGAAGAAACTTGATAATGAAGACCCATTAAAAATTTTTCTTGAAGAATTTTTAATGCCCTTAGAAATTAGCACTTACAAACTTTGCAAGGGATGTAAGTGGAGAAAATTAATTCTAAAATTAAATCTCTTTCAAGTTACTTTTCAACAGCCACCCTTCGTTGCCGTTATCTAACTTAATGCGGTACCAATCTTTTAATTTCTCAGTGATGCGGCATGTAGCACCTTCGTGCAAAACAAATAAACTGGTTGAGGTGTCATTAGGCTCGCTTTTTAAAGTTATGGATTGCGCAAAAATAACACCTCTGTTGGTTGAATTTAATTGCTTGGCAGCGGAAGTAAAAAAGCAACTAACAACAGTAGAAACTGTAAAAAATACTCCACTGAAAAAGCTAAGTCTTTTTGCACTTTTATTTTGCGTACTAATAAAAACGCCAAATAACAAAAATGTAAAAATGCTAAGCACAATTGAAATCCAAGCCCATTGATTTGTTGTAAATTTTTGCAAAAAACTCTGATACCAACTCATTAAAAATAACTGAGGAACAGGTTCAATTTTATCGGTTGTTTTCAAATTTGCAAGACGTAAATTTGTATTCAAATCTTCGTCATTTGGCAGTAATACTTTTGCTTTTTCAAAATATAAAATTGATTGCGGTACACTATCCAATTTATAATAAGCATTTCCTAAATTAAAATACAACTCGCCACTGCACTCATTATTAGCTATAATTTTTTTGTAAATACTAATCGATTCGGCATATTTTCCTTTGCCGTAAAAATTATTTGCGTCATTAAAAAGCGTTTCTGAATTTTGGGCAACTGCAAAATTTCGCACAAAAAACACTACAATAATTGCAATTACAATTGCCTTATTCAAGTAATTAATTTTGTTGTGTTTTAGTGCTATCATGCTTTGTTTAACGGACTGCGAAATAATAAAATTCAATTCAATGTGCTAGTAGCATTAAAATAGTTTAACAATGAATAAATTGTTGGCCATTAATTTGAAACTACGAAAGTATATTACATGTTAAAATTAATTTTTGTACTCCACCATTTATAGTTAGTTGTGTAAAAACTGTTATCAAATTTTTGTATTGCGTTTATAATACATTTATTTACCTCAATCAAAATTAAACAATGGCTAAAAAAGAGGAAACAAAACCAAAAGCAAAACAACCTGTTTGGTTATTTATTTTGCTAACAATAATTACACTAGGATTATATCCACTTCTTAAAAAATCGGAACAAAAAAAATCACCTTTGCGCGAATGGACTGACGCCATTTTGTTTGCTGTGATTGCCGCCACATTAATTCGTACATTTTTTATTGAGGCATTTACAATTCCAACACCGTCAATGGAAAAATCATTATTGGTAGGTGATTTTCTTTTTGTAAGCAAAGTAAGTTATGGTGCACGCGTGCCAATGACTCCAATTGCATTTCCGTTTGCGCACCATACAATGCCGTTTACAGATAGCGCCAAGGCATATTCAACCGCTATACAATTACCCTATTACCGTTTGCCAGGATTGGGTAGCGTTGAGCACGGCGACTGCGTGGTTTTTAATTACCCGATGGAAGACTTTAGACCAACAGATAAAAAAGAAAATTATATAAAGAGATGTGTAGGTTTGCCAGGTGATACGCTCCAAGTAAAAGAAGCTATTTTGCATATAAACGGGCATCAAGCTGAGATGCCAGAAAATTTACAACTTATATATAATGTAAAAACCAATGATGGATTTTTGAGTCCTGATGTGATGAAAAAAATGCACATCAACGACTATTGGCAGATTAGCAACCAAGGTGATTTTCAACTATTTGCAACAAAAGAAAACGCTGCAAAACTAAAGGCTTTTGATAACGTTACATCGGTAGAACCTGTGATAAATAAACAGGGGGTGTATAGTGCCGAAATATTTCCTCACTCCGAAAATGTGAAATGGAACGTAGATAATTTTGGGCCACTATATATTCCGAAAGCAGGGACTACTACACCATTAAATACTACTAATTTGGTATTTTGGCAAAGGTTAATTACAATATATGAGCACAATACATTGGAGGTAAAAGGCAACGATATTTTCATTAATGGAAAGTTAGTTACAAGCTATACCTTTAAGCAAGATTATTATTTTATGATGGGCGATAACCGCCACAACAGTGCCGATTCACGCTTCTGGGCGTTTGTACCAATGGACCATATTGTAGGAAAAGCCGTTTTTATTTGGCTTAGTTTAGACGCAAACGAAACAAATATTTTCAAAAAGATACGCTGGAATAGAATGTTTACTTTCGTGAAAGGGTACGATATTTCAAGTTCGTATTTCATATATTTTGTATTGCTGGTGGCGGGCATTTATGGCTTTAATTATTACCGAAGAAAAAAGAAAGTTAAGGCATAGCTTATTGAGTACTTGCTCTATAAAACAAGTTTGCTAAAGTTATAAATAATAAGTTTTAAGTAGCGTTTTTGGAGCTAAACTATTTGATGGCTTGAAGACTTATATTTTAAATAATCAATTTTCAATACAATAAAATATGACAATAGATTTAGAAAAATACCAAGCCGAGCTAAAATTAAATAGAAAAGAAATTCCAGCTATTTTCAAGGCAATTAAAAAGCTAAAGCCCAGTAAAATTGATGAGTTAATTAATAATACGCATCACGAAGTTTTTGCAGAAACTGATTGCCTTTCATGTGCCAATTGCTGCAAAACTACAAGCCCAGTTTTTAAAAGTAAAGACATTGAAAGTATTGCGAAATACCTCAAAATAAAACCAACGAGCCTTACTCAAAAATATTTATATATGGATGATGAAGGTGATTATGTTTTACATAAAAGTCCGTGTGCTTTTTTGAGTGATGACAATAGTTGTAATATTTACGATGTGCGTCCGTTAGCTTGCCAAGGCTACCCGCATACCAATATGCGCAAAATAAGTTCACGACTGCCACTTACAGAAAGTAATGTTCATGTTTGTCCCGCTGTATTTGAAATCGTTAAAAGAATTGATGTTATTTTGAAAGCCAACAAGCATTAGAATTAAACTATTTTAATTTTTTGGGATATCAATACTACCTACAAAATTTCCCTACTTTCACGCAACAATTTATGCAATAAATAATGGATACTATAACCCAACAAATGAAAGTAAATGCAAGGGCATTTATACTTCGTTGGAAAGGCACAACCGCCGAAAGGGCAGAGGCACAAACCTTTACGAATGAGTTTTTCAATATTTTTAATTTAGATAGAAAAAACTTAGCCCAGTTTGAAAAACCAATTCAAAAAAAAGACGAAACTGGTACTAGTTTTGCCGATTTATTTTGGTCAGGTAAACTAATTATAGAATCAAAATCGGCACATTTAGATAGTGCAACACATTGGCAAAAAACGCTACAAAAAGCTGCCGATTATATTGAGAATTTATTTCCTCACCAAAAGCCTCAAATTATTTTGTTGATGAATTTTAAACGCATATAAAAATATGCTGTTGAAATTACAAAAAGCAACCAAGTTAAAATTGCATTTGTAACGGAAATTACACTCGAAAATTTAGCACATAAACTACACGAATTTGCATTTTTTGTTGAGTTTGCAGGACGCTTAGAGGCCGATGAAGAAAAGGTAAACCAAGAAGCTGCACGCCGCATAGCCAATGTATATGACGCTATTGAGCGCAAAGGGTATAACACCAACGAAATTGCTATTTTATTGGTCCGTATTTTGTTTTGCATGTTTGCCGAAGACACGGGAATTTTCGATAAAGAACAATTTGAAAATTATATACAAAATCAAACTACTAGCAAAACACTTGGCGAACATATTTTGGCTTTGTTTGAGGTACTAAATACACCAGTTGAAAATCGTACAAATTTTACTTCTGAACTATCAAAATTCCCGTGTGTAAATGGCGATTTATTTAATGCCAAACTAACTAAAATACCAACAACTACCGATGCATTACGCCTTGCATTATTGGATTGTTGCGCTTATGATTGGTCTGATATTTCACCTGTAATTTTCGGTTCGCTTTTTCAGGCTGTGATGGAGAATAAAGAACGTAGAACTTTAGGCGCACATTACACGTCCGAAAAAAATATTTTACGTGTAGTAAAACCACTTTTTTTGGATGAATTGCACCGCGAATTTGCAGCAATTAGAAGTAGTAAATCGGCTTTAGAAAAATTTCGCAAAAAACTAAATACACTCACATTCTTAGACCCTGCTTGCGGTTGCGGAAATTTTTTAGTGGTAACCTATCGCGAATTGCGTTTGCTTGACATTGAAATTATTCGTAAAATTTACAAAGGAACTGGCGTGTTAGATGCAGGCTGGTTAAGCAATGTGCCGCTTTATAATTATTTTGGATACGAGATTGACCGTACTTCAGCAATGATTGCCGAAGTGGCTATGTGGCTTACCCAACACCAAATGAATATGCGCTTAGAAAGTGAATTTGGCAAAACTGTACCTACAATTCCACTAGAAGAAGCAACCGTTGTAATAAACGAAAATTCATTAAATGTAGAATTGTTAACAGGCAGTAATAACAGTGCTTTCAACTTTATTTTAGGCAATCCTCCTTTTGTTGGAAAACAATTTCAAACCACAGAACAAAGAAAGGATATTGAGAAAATATTGAAGGGCGTAAAAGGTGCGGGAGTTTTAGACTATGTAACTTGTTGGTATATAAAAGCTGCCGATTACATGAATCAAAATCCTACAACACGCGCAGCATTAGTAAGCACCAACAGCATTGCGCAAGGTGAACAACCAGGTATTTTGTGGAACACTTTGTTTAGAAAATATAAATTAAAAATTCAATTTGCGCACCAAACATTCAAATGGTTTAATGAAGCAAACGGAGTGGCAGCGGTGCATTGCGTGGTTATTGGTTTCGGAAAGGAAAATTTAAAAGAGAAATATATTTTTGAATATGAAGACATAAAAGATGAACCAATAGAAATAAAAGCACGCAATATAAATCCATATTTGGTGCAAGGAAAAGACAGTACCATTTTGAAACGCAGGGTTCCAATTTGTAAAGCACCCGAAATTTCGTTTGGTAGCATGCCCAACGATGGCGGGCATTTACTGTTGACTGATGATGAGAAAATCGAATTGTTAGAACAAGAACCTCACGCAAAAAAGTGGATTCGCCCGCTTATAAGTGCACACGAATATTTGAATGGCAAAACGCGTTGGTGCTTATGGATGGTAGGCATTACACCTACCGAATTAAAAAGTTTACCTTTAATAAACCGAAGGGTAAAAGCAGTAAAAAAACACCGCAGCGAAAGCAACCGCGAAGCCACAAATAAGTTAACTGCAACCCCACATTTGTTTGGCAAAATACGGCAGCCCAAAAGTGATTATCTTGCAATTCCAAGGGTTTCATCAGAAAATAGAGATTATATTCCAATAGCTTATTTTGCAAAGAAAAACATACTTAGCGACACTTGTTTATGTATTGCTAATGCAACACTTTTCGATATTGGAATACTTACTTCAAAAATGCACATGACATGGGTGCGTTACGTTTGCGGCAGGCTTAAAAGCGATTACAGGTACAGCAACGAAATTGTTTATAATAATTATCCTTGGACAAATGGCATCACCAAAAAACAACAAAATGCAGTTGAAAATGCCGCACAAAAAATACTTGATTGTAGGGAAAAGTATTTGACAAATACCAATACAACCCTAGCAAAATTATACGGTTCAAATATGCCAAACGATTTGCGAATAGCGCACCAAACATTAGATAAAGCCGTTGATAAATGTTACCGAGAAATTCCTTTTACAACAGATATAAAACGAATCGAATTTTTATTTGAATTGTATGATAATTATACCGCAGACTTGTTTGGTGGAGAGTAGTGAAAAATAATTTTACACAATTTTATTCTCTTTTTAGACTGTGGCTTATTTGTACCTATCTGTCTACGTGAATAATTCTTTCACAATAATTTATATATCGTCAAAAAAACTCGACAATCCTTTACGCCAAAATGTCTAATAAAATGCTTTGGCAAAATATTTATTAAGTATGAAGAAATTTTTCAATAAAATAAAGAACAAAATAATGATGGAAACAACAACTGAAAAGGATTTGAACCCCGAAAATTTCTCAAGCGAACAAACAACGAATGAGTATAATGAAAACAATGCAAGTGAAAACACTGACGATAGTGCCGAAAACAGAAGCGAAAGCGGAAATATTGACACGCAAGAAAATCAGGTTGAAAATTTGACAAGAAATTTAGCCGAGGCCAACGATAAATACCTTCGTTTATACTCTGAATTCGACAACTACAGGCGCCGCACAGCAAAAGAAAAAATCGACTTAATGAATAACGGTGCATCCGATTTTTTCAAAATGATTTTGCCTGTGTTAGATGATTTTGAAAGAGCATTAAAATCAGTAAATGAAGCATCGGATGTGGAAGCATTAAAAATTGGCGTGGAGCTAATACATAGCAAATTTGCAAATACTTTAGCTGCAAAAGGCTTGAAAGAAATGGAAAGTATTGGGCAAGTTTTTGATGCCGATTTGCACGAGGCTATTACCCAAATACCAGCACCAACAAACGATTTGAAAGGTAAAATAGTTGACGAACTTGAAAAAGGGTATTACCTAAATGACAAAGTAGTTAGATATGCAAAAGTGGTTGTTGGCAACTAACAATTCTCAATTGTTGTTATTAATTTTTAATTAGAAAAAGGTGGCGAAAAAAGATTTTTACGAAGTATTAGGATTAGGGCGAAATGCCTCTGAAGAAGAAATAAAAAAAGCCTATCGAAAGATGGCGATGAAATATCACCCCGATAAAAACCTCGGCGACAAAGCTTCGGAGGATAGGTTTAAAGAAGCGGCTGAAGCTTACGATGTGCTTAGTACCGCTGAGAAAAAACAAAGATATGACCAATTTGGCCATGCAGGCATGGGTGGTGCAGGTGGCGGTGGTGGCTTTGGTGGCTTCGGTAATATGGATGATATTTTTAGCACTTTTGGTGATGTATTTGGTGGCGGTGGGCGCAGAGGTGGCGGCGGACGTAGCGTAAACCGTGGTTCTAACTTGCGCATAAACCTAAAATTAGATTTAGAAGACATTGCAAAAGGTGTTGAGAAAAAAATAAAAGTTAATAAATATGTTGCTTGCAAACCTTGCAGTGGCACTGGTGCTAAAGCTGGTTCGGGATATAATACATGCAGCACTTGCCGTGGTAATGGGCAAGTAACCCAAGTAGTAAACACTATTTTGGGGCAAATGCAAACTACTGCCACATGCCCTGCTTGTGGTGGCGAAGGTAAAAGCATTAAAGAAAAATGCACATCTTGCCATGGCGACGGCATTGTGCGCGACGAAGAAGTAATTAGCATAAACATACCTGCAGGCGTTGCCGAAGGTATGCAATTGAGTATGCAAGGCAAAGGCAATGCAGCTGCACGTGGCGGTATTCCTGGCGATTTGCTTATAACAATAGAAGAAAATCAACACGAACATTTGCGCCGAAACGGTAATAATTTGCACTACGATTTATTTGTAAACTTTGCAGATGCCGCACTTGGCGCACAAGCCGAAGTAGTTACGCTTGAAGGTAAAGCAAAAATAAAAGTGGAGCAAGGCACCCAATCAGGTAAAATATTACGTTTGCGAGGAAAAGGATTGCCCGAAATTAATAGCTATTCACGTGGCGATTTATTAGTAAGCGTAAATGTATGGACACCACAAACATTGAACAAAGAAGAAAAACACTTGTTAGAAAAATTAAGCGAATCAGAAAATTTCAAACCAAATCCAAGCCATAAAGACAAAAGTATTTTCGATAAAATGAAAGAGTTTTTTTAGTAGCAATTGCTAACCAAATTCTTTCATTAATCGCGCTTAACACGTCTAACAAGATAACGGAATAATGCGGGTAAAAACTGTTTAAAATAGACCATTAATAACTCTTTGCCGCCAATATAAATTTCTTGCTTGTTTCGTTTTATAGCATTCAGTATTTGTTGTGCGCAGGCATCGCTACTAACAGCATTTTTATGACTAGGGTCAACTATGCTGTGCTTGCTGCCGTCGCCCAATACAGCGTTGTTTGAAATGTTAGTTTGTATTTTTCCGGGGCAAACTATTAATACGCTTATTCCATTGTTTTCTTCTTCTAATCTTAATGAGTCAAAATAACCATGAAGCGCATGTTTTGCGGCACTATAAGTTGTTCGTGAGTAAAACCCAAATTTGCCCGCAATACTACTTATAACTACAATTTTACCACCACCTTGTTTGTGAAAAATTGGAAGCAATGATTTAGTAATAGCGGTATATGAAAAATAATCAACTTCCATTAATTTTCTTTCAATGGAATTGTTTGTATCAATAGCATAACTTCTCTGACTAAAACCACCATTATTGATTACAATATCAACACGCTTAAAACGCTCAATAATTTTTGAAACCCAAATGTCAGAGTCTTTGTTTTGCTCTAAATCTATTGGTAAAATAAAATTGTTTTCAGGTAATAATTTTGAAGTTGTGGCAACTTTTTTTAAAGCAATTTCGTTACGCGATGAGAGAATTATTTTGCAATTATATTTTGCTAATTCATGCACCAATGCTTCGCCAATGCCCGATGAGGCTCCAGTAATCCAAATAACTTTATTTGTAAAAAAAGTTTCCAGCTATGATAAAATAAGTGAGAATGAAATATTAATTGTCGTCGTATTCTGGGCGAACAATTTTTTTAGTGATACCAAAAAACAATCCGATTGCGCCTGTATTTCCTGGACGCACATAACTCGCAAAATCTTTTCCTGGGCCTTTTAAATAAGGAACTAAATATTTTGCTTCAACGGTTAAACTCCACAAGCCTTTTTTATCACTCCAAGTATTACCTATTTGTGGTGAACACATTATAAATGATGGCTTTTTTAAAGGATTATACCCATAAGGACTATTTAACTCGAACCAATTACACAAACCAATATAAAAAAAATGTCTATCCTTTTTTCCATAGGCAATATGCACATTTACATCTAATTGTGGCCAGAGTTTAACACCCGAAAAAAATTGTTGACCCGTGTTATTTATTTTATAAATTTCTGTTTCAATATATTTTTTACCATTCACGTGCATCATATAATTTGCCACTGGCGTTATTGAAACACCTAAATTTACAGAGTCTTTAAATAATCGAAATTTCTTATTTTGATAAACATTGTAACAAAAACCAATTTCAAATTGAAAGTTATTATACAGTGCAGATGTGCTATGAATGGCAGTAAACCAAGTTAAACTATCGGTTTTAGCTTTGGCATAAGATATTGTTGTAAAAGGAATTGGAACAGCACCGCCAGCCTTTTTCATGAGTGCACCACCTAAACTAGCACCCCAGCGGTCTTCACCTTTTTTTAATGGCTTTACAATACGCGATGGTGCGCAACTGCAAACAAACAAAACTGCCAAACACAAATAAAAATAATGTAAATTTTTTAACATAAATCGTTTTAATGAAAAATCAATCGGGCTAATGTAATATTTTTTTTGAAACATAGCTTTTGGAACTGAAATGATAACTGAAATTTCTGAGCTTATGAAACCAAAAGCTTGGAAATTTAATATACAGGCAATAATAAAACAACATTCAAATTGGATAATTGCATCAATTAAAACAATAAAAAATATATGTACCATAGCTCAAAAAAATCAATCGTCAGCTCAAATTGAATTTAGATTGAATCAGAATATTAATCTAGCAGATTCAAATGCAAAAGATGCTAATGAAGCCAATTCTTACAAAATTGCTGATAGTTTTTTTATTAAAAATGAAAGCGGTAACAAAAATTTTTATGAGTTGTATCTTCACTTACTTTGTGATGAGGAATAGTCTTTGATAGCAAATTCATTTTATCTTTCTTCTATTTATGGGAGTAAAGTTTTTAGTGACAATTTTGCAGCAAAAATTTCTTGTACTCCAAGAATTAAGAACCTCAAACTAAAACTTTATTACTTTAATTTTAGTACCATTCTTTTTTAGCCAGCTTCTAATGAGTTCATCAGCATCGGGGTAATATTGCTTTGTTAGTGTCATTTCTTTTAATTCGTCAATACCTGTATATGTGCTTTCTGCATCAAAATGACCATAACCACAAAAGCGTGAATTTTCAATAATTACAAATGACTTTTCATTGGCTTTTCTGCCCTTGTCAATGAGTACAAAATTTGGTGTTGAAAATATATATTCATTCAAAATTTTTGCTGCACGTTTGTTATAAATTTCTATATTTTCGATGCCTGCGCAAATGCCATTACACTTTTTTATTTGATGGTTAAAGCAAATACTGTCATCACTTGTAAGTCCGCAATAGCGCATGCACATTGCGTGTTCGTCTATCCACGTTTCCATTTTTTGGTGTGCCGATGAATATTTTGTGAATGATGCCAACACGTTTTTCTCTTCACTAAATTCTGAAATTTTAAAATTAATAATGCCACTATTATTTTTAAAATAAATAATACTGTGGGTGAAAATATCGGCTTTGCTTCGCCGATTAAAAAGAGGTTTATGCTCTTTAATATCTTGCGATTCGTGTAGCAAAGCCAATAGTTCACTACCAGTTTCCACAAAATCAACATCCATTAATTCATGCAACATTTTTTTACTTTTTGGCAAATCAGTATTAAAATGACTAATGGCACGGCTGTACATATTAATACTTTTACCAATATAAATAATCTGTTTGTCATTGTTTAGAAAGTAATATACACCGCAGCTTTCGGGCAATTTTTGAAGTACATATTTTTTTATTCCGTCAATTTTTTTTGCCATTATTTCGGCCACACCTTTGTTTTTATATTGAGGATGCAAAGATTTTGCTTGCAACAATAAATCAAACAATTTTGCGGTAGCTTCTGCATCACCCAAAGCACGGTGCCGATTCTGTATTTCAATACCTAAAGATGCGCATAATTTACCTAAGCTATATGATAATTTGCCAGGTATTAATTTGCGGCTCAATTGCACTGTACAAAGAGTTTCGCGCTTGTATTTAAAGCCTAACGAATTAAATTCGTCACGAACAAAATTGTAATCAAATTTTACATTGTGCGCCACAAAAACACAACCTTCTGTAAATTCAGAAATGTGTTTTGCTACTTCATAAAACTTTGGAGCATCGGCAACCATTTCGTTAGTTATGCCTGAAATATTCGTGTACATATTACTTATGTAACATTCAGGATTTATAAGTGTTGAGTAAGTATTTGTTACTACCAAACCATCATGTATTACAATTGCAATTTCTATAATTCGGCCATTGCCGTATGTGAATTTACCACCGCAAGTTTCTATATCAATTATTGCAAACAAAATATTTTAGAGATTGGTGAATGTTAGTTTTAATAAATTTTTACTTTAGCGAAAAAACAAAAATAAACGCAACTTAAATTAAGATAAAATAAATATGATTGAAGAATTATTAAAAAACAATGCTGACGATATTAGCAAGTTTGTAGGGCAGCACACAAGTTTAAATTCTGTTGATGCAGGAAATGCAAGCAACACAATACTTTCAACTATTAGCAATTTTGTTGGTGGCGGAAATTTCGATATTTCGCAAATGGGTGATTTATTTAACAAGGAAACTTCAAACACTGCAAACCCTTTGTTTTCGCAGATAAGCGGTAAAGTTTCAGAAGCTTTAACCGAAAAAGGTTTGCCAGCCGATGTGGTTTCAAAACTTTCGGGTTCGGGCTTAGATAGTATTATTAGTAAGTTGTCAAATGGTAATTTGCAAAACTTTGATTTTTCTTCTATGTTAGGAAATATAGGTAATACAGACCAATTGATGGACAAAGCAAAAGATTTATTAGGTGGCTTTTTTAAATAAGAATGTTGTCTCTCAATCTATAATATTATTCACTAAAAATGGCTATTCATTTTCTAACATATTGCACTCCAAACTTTTTAAGGCCGGCACAAACACTCATAAAATCGGCTAAAAAATTCGGACTTAAAAACATTCACTTTTACCAACGGCACGATTTAGAAAAAACCAAATTCTATCAGGAAAATAAACACATTTTAGATTTGCCACAAAGGGCTGGTTGTTCGCAATGGAAAATTTATTACATGCACCATGTGTACAGCCAAATGCAAGAGGGCGATATTTTATTTTATGTTGATGCAGGTGCGGATATTATTGCAAATCCACAACCATTATTCGACATTGCCGAAAAAGAAAATCTATGTTTATTCAACATAAATAATAATCCCAAAAATAAAGAATGGACTAAGCGCGACGCCTTTGTTTATATGGATTGCGACATAGAGGAATATTATGAAGCATACCAAACAAATGCCTTTTGTCAGTTATATAAAAAAACGCCTTTTTGCGATAAGTTTTTAAATGAGATGTTTCAGTTTGCACAAGACATTAGAATAATTGCCGACCTTGAAAACGTTAGCGGAAAGCCAAATTTAGAAGGCTTTGTAGAGCACAGGTTTGACCAAAGTATATTAGGATTGTTGGCGCAAAAATATAAAGTAGAAACCCACCGTTACCCAACACAATGGGGCAACCATCAAAAATTAGAAAAGCACCGTGTAAAAGGCGAATGGTTGGCACAGCCTTACAGCAAACAGCCTATGCTTAATAGCAATTACCCAACAATATTTAATCATCACCGAAATTATAGTTTGGTAAAAGATATGCAAACCAAAAAATTTTGGCTTGCAAAATATTACCATACAAAACACGAATTAAAAATGGCTTTATTGAAAGCAAATTTATTGAAAAAATAATCTAATTTTTACCCTTGCTAGTCTCGATTGTAACATCGGGAAAAGTTGTGGTAAAAGTTTGAGCAAAGAAATTACTATTACAAAATATATTACAAATGCACCACCAAATTACATCCGATAAATTAAGTATTTCGCAAATTGAAAATATACTTAACAACAATTTAAAAATTGAATTAAGCGAACAATCGAGAAAAAACATTATTAAATGTCGAGAATATTTAGATAACAAAATGCTAAGTGAAACCAACCCTGTGTATGGTATAAACACTGGATTTGGCTCATTGTGCGATACTAAAATTGACAATGCTGATTTACAAAAGCTGCAAGAAAATTTGGTGCGCAGTCATGCATGTGGCACTGGCAATAAAGTGCCGAAGAATATAGTAAAATTAATGCTTTTGCTTAAGGTGCAAGGTTTAAGTTATGGCTATTCGGGTGTACAATTGCAAACTGTTGAACGCTTAATTTATTTTTTCAATAACGATATTTTACCGGTTGTATATACGCAAGGTTCACTTGGCGCGTCAGGCGATTTGGCGCCATTGGCTCATCTGTGTTTGCCACTTTTAAACCTCGGCGAAGTTTATAATAATACTGAAATTGTAAGTGCTTCATCAATAAATGAAAAGCACAATTTAAAAGCCATAAAATTGCAAAGCAAAGAAGGGTTGGCATTATTAAACGGTACCCAATTTATGAGTGCTTATGGTGTTGCAAATCTTATTAAACTCCGAAAATTAAATGCCTTTGCCGATTTGGTTGCTTCAATGTCGTTAGAGGCTTTTGATGGGCGCAGTGAACCTTTTATTGCGCAATTGCACAACATTAGGGCACACAACGGACAGGTAGAAACTTCAAAAAATATTCGTAAAAATATTGAAGGAAGTGATTTGCAAAAGCAAGTAAAAAAACAAGTGCAAGACCCTTATTCTTTTAGGTGTGTGCCGCAAGTGCATGGCGCCACAAAAGATGTTTGCCACTATGTCGAAACTGTGTTTGAAACCGAAATAAATTCGGTTACCGACAACCCAACTATTTTTGTGGATGATGATTTAATTGTGAGTGGTGGTAATTTTCACGGACAAACGCTTGCAATTACTTTAGATATGTTGTGTATTGCCGCCGCAGAGCTTGGTAATATTAGCGAAAGAAGAATTTATCAGTTAATTTCAGGGACGCGTGGCTTGCCTGCTTTTTTGGTTAAAAACCCTGGTTTAAATTCTGGATTTATGATACCACAATATACGGCGGCTAGTATTGTGAGTGCCAATAAACAAATGTGTACGCCCGCAAGTGCCGATTCTATTGTATCATCAAACGGACAAGAAGACCATGTGAGTATGGGCGCAAATGCAGCTGTAAAATGTTTTGATGTTATTATAAATGTTCAACGAATATTAAGTATAGAATTGCTGAATGCTGCACAGGCTCTTGATTTTAGAAGCCCAATAAAATCTTCATCTAAAATTGAAGAACTAAAAAATAACTTTAGAAAACATGTTGCATTTGTAGAAGACGATGTTACAATGTATGAGTATATTCATAAAACGGAAGCATTTGTTGCGGAGCAAATGATTTAATTGTGGTGCAAATAATAATTTTGGTTTTGAAATCAGTGCGACTAGGAATAAATAGATGTCTAGTCAAATGTGATATACTGCCACTAAAAATCCTAATGAAAAATAAATTATTGATGCCAACATAACTTTCAATACAGTCCCCATTCGTCATCAAAATCATCTTTCTCAAAGTAACTTACCCATTCAACAAAAGTGATTCTAAAGTCCTCAATTTCATTTCGCAACAGTAAAATATAATTTTGTTCAACACCACCTTTTTTATCAAACATTTCATTTCCTAATCCAAAGGTTAGTGTTTTTATTTGCCGCATCAACGAACGTATTATTGCTGCATTTTCCATATAAATGCTATACATGTTGCATGCTTCAGCACTTTTCAATTTTGCTTGCACATTCCACGAATCAGCCAAAATAAGTTGCAGAGTAATACCTAAAAATTTATCGTGCTCAGGTGTTGAAGAAATAATTGCATCAATAGTTTCAGTTATTTTTTCTATTTGGGATTGAAGCGTTTTATTTAATGTAAAAACTGGTTTCCAATCTTCACTATTACTTTCGTGCATCATAATTTTAGGTTAAATTATCAATTTTAATAAACAAAAAATCCGATTCAATATTGAATATCAAATCGGATTATTATAGTATGTTTTTAGATTTATTTTGTAATAATTAATTGTTGATTTGCTGTACCAATAACTTTGAAAAAATAACTACCAGCAGGCAAGGCAGTAACGTTTAACTCTGTTTTAGGGCTTTCAATTTTACCGTTCATCACTTCTTGCCCAGCTAAATTTATGATGGTATAATTACTATTCAACATTTTTTCATTTGCCAAAATAGTTACATTTTTTGATGCAGGATTTGGATAAACTGAAATTAAATCTGTGTTACTCAACTGGTTTACTGAAGTTGCAATATTAGCAACATACAAAGCTAATATTTGTTGATATGTTTGGGCATCACTCCATAAACCAATCTCATCTAATTTACCATTCAAATAATGGTTGAAGTTAGCAGCTGGCAATTGAGATGTGCCTGGTTTTACACCAATATTTGTATAAGCGAATGATGTTTTTAATGTACCGTCATAACTTTCTGCAGTGCCAATTGATGCGCCATCTTGGTACAAACGTATAGTAGAGCCATCGGCAGTAAAAGCAACATGGTGCCATGCGTTTAAAGTTATAGTAGTTGGTGCAGCTAAGGTTACTGTAGTGCCGTTTGATTGCGTAATTTGCACTTGTAGTTTTTGCGTAACATCATTTAGTCCGAAATGATAAGCACCTGTTACTGCACTGCCCCAGTTTTTTATAACAGTTGACCATGACGCATTACTATTAAAATAAACCCAACCAGCAGCTGTTATTTTTCCACCTACAAAAGAAGTTGATAATCCTGAGGGCAAAGCCATGTAACTGCTTGTGTCATTAAAACTGTATGCGCTGTTTGCATTACCATTTCTATCGGTAGTTAAGGTTGCACCATTAGCAGTTGCATTATTTGCGTTACCACTGCTATCAGCAGCGTTTCCGTTAAATGCGTATCAAGCCACCAAATTTGCAGTAGTCACATAAGGTGGTAATGTTTGGCTAAATATGAAATTTTGCAATGATAAAATTGCAATTGTTGTTGTAATTACTTTTTTCATTTTATTATTATTTGGGTTAAAACAAAAAAAATAATATCGTGTTCTTGTAAAATTCTTAAGGAAATTTACTTGCGATAATTGTTGTCTTGCATTCGGTTTTTAAATGTTGCTAAGTTCCAATACAACTTTAAGTTATTGATGCAATTTCAAAAGTACTTGTTTTGGAATAATACATTCCCGAACCCAATTCAACGCTACTCCCTATTAAACAAAATATAATTTGCAGCTATTCTAAAACTAACATTGTCATCGCGGGTGGCGGGCAAATAAATGTGGTTGTCTGTAATATCAACCATTCCTATTTGTGCATGTGCGGTAACATTAAACTTATTGCTAACTAAATATTGATAACCCAAAATTAAAAATGGGTCAACTACTTTTATGCCTTTTGCTATGTTATTTGCGTTTTTAGGATTTGCATTTTTACTTGTAATATTGCTTTGATTTGCAACAAAAAATGACATACCAACTCCACCAAAACAGGCATTGTGCTTGCTTAATTTGTAGTTTACATAAACCGGGGTTTCAAGTGCCATTAATTTGTTTACAACTACATTGTCAAAGTCGCCATTGTCGTAATTTTTTAGGTAATAATTATTGATAGCTCTACGTTGCGAATACACAAGTTGGTAGGTAATGCTTAAATTTTTCTTGATGAAGAATGTAATTTTTGCACCTGCAAAAGGGTCAATTGAGGCATTCTTTTTTACATCAATATTTCCAGCGAATGCTTTAAATGCTCCAAGCCCAGCAATCACTTCAAAGGTAAATGGTTTTTTAGGTTTTACATCGAAAGATGTTTCTGCAAAATCAGTTTTGTTATCACCAAAAGTAAAAGCCGAATCGTTTATTACACGTTTTGTAAAGCTAAGATTGCGATAATTTTGTGCATATACTTCTTTGTTTTTGTTGGCAAAAATATTCATTCGTTTTAAATCTAACCATCTTTTTTTGTCTTTGGCGGCTGCGTAGTCAGGTGTTTCATTCAAATTAATGCCATCCGTTTTTACGGCTTCTTTTTCTTTGGCTGCTAATAAAGTTGCATCTTTTATTTCCGAATTATTTTGTTGTTTTTTAGATGCTGCGTTTTTCTTTGCAAACGGATTTAAGTTTCTATGTTTTATAAAGTTTTTGTTTGGTACAATAGCTTTATCGCTTCTGTTATCAGCAATTATTGTTGTAGTTTTTTCTTCATTCGTTAAATTATTATTGCTTGATAAATTTTTATTTTTCGCTGTAATTTTTTGTTGATTTGGTTGAATATTTTTACTTTCTAAATTGGTGCTTTTGGTTGTTGGATTTTCAAAAACTTGCACATTATTTTCAGCTTCTACATTTTTACTTTTCTCAAAATTAGAAGGTACTTCAATTGCTTTTTTATCTGCATTCGAATTCATTTTAAAATTAATTACAAAAGTGAAAAATGCAACTATTATTGCCAGAACACCAACAATATAGCGTGTTCCAAAAAATGCTTTTTTAGTTGTGTTACTTTCTGCAATTAATTTTTCTGCCTTTAACCAATCGGCTTCACTGTATTCAAAGCCCGAACCATCTTCTAGGTGATGCTTTAAATAATCGTCTAAATTTTCTTTCTGTCCCATTTTATATCTATCATATTTTTTATACATTTATAGCTGTTATAAAAGCAACAATTGTTACTGCGTGGCTTACAATTTCCATTGCCAATTGTTGTTTCTTTTCTAACATTTCTTTTAACAAGTTTTTTGCTTTTACTAGGTGCCACTTGCTTGCACTTTCGCTAATATTTAAAAGTCCCGAAATTTCTTTGTGCGTAAAACCTTCCATTACCTGCATATTCAGCACTTCGCGGGTTACATCAGGCAAACTTTGCATCATCTTAAACACATCGCCCGACGATAATTTTTCTTCGGCATCATTGTGTACATAAAAAGTTTCGTTGGCACGTTCTATCTGCGAATCTTCGGCAAAAAGCATCTTACTCTTGTAGCTCTTATTTTTTCTAAACTCATCAATAATTGTGTTTACCAAAACTTTTCTTAGCCACACATCATACGGATAAGTATCATCGTATTTTTCTAATTTTTTAAGTATTTTACAGAATCCAATATTCATCAAATCAACAGCATCGTCGCGGTTATTGGTGTAGCGGTAACAAACCTTCATCATAATGCCGTACGATATTTTGTACAACTTATGCTGGCTCAACGCATGACCCTTCAAACAACCTGATATTATTTCTTTTTCAACGTGCATAAATTTGTATCAAACAAAATTCTTAGCTTTGAACATTAGTACGCATAAAGATAACTTTTGGTTAATTAAACATCAAAATAATTTGAATAATCTATTTAAAGAAAACATAAAGGTTGCCTTACAATCTATACGTGGCAACGCTATCCGCACTATTTTAACCATACTTATAATTGGTATTGGCATTACCGCATTGGTTGGTATTTTAACTGCTATAGATGCCATAAAGCAAAGCATTAGTAGCAACTTTAGTAATTTGGGGGCAAATACTTTTACCATAAGAAATAGAGAGTTAAAAGTGCGCATTGGACGTGGTGGAAAAAAGCCTAAAAAGTTTAGAGATATTACTTATGATGAGGCACGTTTGTTTAAAGAACAATTTTCATTTAATGCGTTGATAGGCATATCAAACATAGCTTCGCAAGCGGCTACAATAGTTTTTGGTACTGAAAAAACAAACCCAAATATTCCTGTTTTTGGTGCTGACGAAAATTATTTATCAACAGGTGGCTATGATATAGAATTGGGCCGAAACGTCAGTAATAACGAGGTGTACAATGGCAGTAATGTTGTAATTTTAGGAAATGAAAATGCTTACAAATTATTTAAAAACCAAAATCCAATTGATAAAATTGTAAACATTAGTGGCGGAAAATATAAAGTAGTTGGCGTGTTAAAAGTAAAGGGCAGTAGCATGGGTTTAGGTGGCGATAAAATTGCAATTGTGCCAATAATAAATGCACGATTACATTTTGCGGCTACCATTAGCAAATCATACGTAATTAGTGGTACATGTGGCTCTCAGCAAGAAATGCAAATTGCTATTGGAGAAGCTACGGGTGTTTTTCGTAGAATTAGAAAAGTAAATTTAGGTACTGATGATAATTTTGAAATTTTAAAAAGCGATTCGTTGAGCACCATGCTCATTAGCAATTTAAGTTTTGTAACAGTGGCGGCCACAGTTATTGGTTTTATTACGCTGCTTGGTGCAGCCATTGGTTTACTAAATATTATGTTGGTTGCAGTTACCGAACGCACCCGCGAAATAGGAATTAGAAAATCATTGGGGGCAACACAAAAAATAATTAAAAATCAATTTTTAATTGAGGCAATATTAATTTGTCAATTAGGTGGTGTACTTGGCATTATACTTGGCATTGCAGTTGGTAACATCACATCATTTGCAGTAGGAATCGGATTTATTATTCCCTGGAAATGGATGTTAAGTGGCGTGTTTCTATGTTTTGTTGTTGGCCTTTCGGCTGGATATTACCCAGCCGCAAAAGCATCAAAATTAGACCCTGTAGAGGCATTGAGGTATGAGTAAATTAATAATTTATTTTGAAAACTAATTTCAATTTATTTCAATAAAAATACTTTATTTTAAAGAATAATTTGCACCAACATTTACATCACCACGACACAATTTTTTCATAAAAAAATAAACCTACAGATAAAATGTTGAAAAAATTTCTACTTTTCCGCTTTATTCATTATTAGAATTGCATGACCCACACAGCTATATTTCCTGGTTCGTTTGACCCATTTACAAAAGGGCACGAATCTGTTATACACAAGGCATTGCCATTGTTTGATAAAATAATTATTGGCATTGGCATTAATAGTAACAAGCAATATTATTTTAGCTTGGAGCAGCGCATAAAATACATTGAAAAAATTTTTGAAAACGAAAATAAAATTGTAGTAAAATCATATATTGGTTTAACAATCAATTTTTGCCAACAAGTAAACGCCAATTATATTATTAGAGGTTTGCGAAATGCAGCCGACTTTGATTTTGAATGTAATATTGCGCAAATGAATCACGCAATGGCTAAAGAAATTGAGAGTATTTTTTTGGTAACCGACCCAGAATTTTGTGCGATAAGCTCAACCGTGGTGCGCGAAATTATTAGGAATGGTGGCGATGCAAAAGCATTTTTGGCAAAGGGTTTGCTACCATAAAATTTCAAAAATATTAATGCGTAAAATTCTCTTTTTTCTTCTTCTTATTTTATATTCATTGAACGCTGTGAGTACTAGTATTAACGGTACTTTTACTACAATGGCAAATACTACAATTTATGCTTTTATTGATGATGACTATATTACAGATGCTCAAAAACTTGTTGCGCAATCTGAAGTTGATGCAAGTGGAAAATTTGCTTTAGAAATTACTACAAAAAACGTCCAAAAAATATGTGTAAAAACTATAGATTACATTTTTTATTTATATTGTTTTGAAGGCAATAATTATAATGTAAAATTAAGTTTGCCTAATGCCAACTTTAAAAAAGACAACAAACAATTATTAAAAGTAAAAATTATTGAGGAGCCGCAGCCGCAAATTAATTTGCAAATTAACGCCGCCGATTCGGTGATTGATAAATTTGTTACATCGCACTACAAGCAATTTGTGCATCCGCGAAGTTTAAAATTAGCAGTTGATAGTTTAAAGAAAAAGTATCCTGCCGCAATTTGTAATACACCTTATGTAGTGCAATATTTTATGTACGCCATAGCTTCACTCGACGAAGCCTCTGCAATGCGCGAAACATACTTTTATAAACACTATACCAATAATGAAATTGCATCACAAAACAGTCCTGCATTTTATAATTATTTTAACCAACATTATGCTTCTTATTTTGAATCAATTATTACAAAACCATGTTTTGGCAATGCAGCAACATTGATAAATGAGCAACACAACTGTGAGGCCATTTTGCAAAAAATGAGGGTATGCGATACTATTTTAAAAAATGATAGCTTAAGAGAATTGCTTTTTGTAAAAGGCCTGTATAAGCTATACTACAAGCGCGAATACAAAAAGGAAAGCATTGAAATGATGCTAAATTATATGACTTTTAAGTCGGAATTTGAATCAGTAAAAAAAGTAGCCAAAAATTTAGTAAAAAAGATTACTAAATTAAATATTGGCACAAAAGCACCGAACTTTAATTTGCTTAGTAGCGCAAACGATTCAATTAAATTAGAGTCTTTAAAGGGCAAGCTTGTTTATATCTGTTTTACAAATTATTCAAATTTAACATGGCTTACCCACCTCAGTATATTGGAACGTTTGCAACTGTTGTACGATAAAAAAATTTTAATCGTAACTATCACTTTAGCTAAAGATATGCCTCAATTAAAAGCACTACAAAATGATAAAAAATTAAGCGGATTGATTCTCAATGGATATGATAATTTAGCGTTGAATGACAATTATTTAATTGATGAGTTACCAAAATATTATTTGATTGATGCCGATGGTGATATTCTTAAAAACAATAACTGTAGCCCGGTTGATGGCATTGAAGAAATAATAAAAGCGGAATTAAAAAAGTAAAGTTAATACGGATATGATACAAATTGAAACTTTGCAGGTGCAATTTAACTTGCCATAGTTGCGACTAACAACAAAGTATATTTGGTAGATAAAATAATCATCGGATGGATATTAAAGCAAACTAGGCATTCAAATTATCATTGAGTAATCCCGAAAGGTTCTTTTGTGTAATTATATGTTCTTAATGCCTTAATTAGTGATTTTTTTAAAGCTAACCTGTTTGGTACAATTTATTTTGAACCACCAACTGAGTATTCGCAATAACTATAAACTACTAATTTAAAAATGCACATTCTTCTAATCGTGTATTAAATAAACGCCATTTCATCTAAACCAACTTGCTTATGAATTAGCTAAAATTATATTTGCGATAACCAATAAAAAATAAAATGAAAAAAATAATACTCTTTGCAACAACTGCAATATTTTGTATCCAACAAATGCAAGCGCAAAATGCACCGCAACGCGACAAAGCAACTTTTAGGGATTTGAAATCTGGCTATTATGAAAATTCAATTTTGCGTGGTATCGAAGATTTTGAAGTAACAAAAAAGCCAGAAAAAAAGCGCAGGGCATATAAAATAGATATTACAGGGATAGACATACCAAAAAGTGCTGACGAATTTAAAACCTATTGGAAAAACGAACCTATTTCGCAAGGTTCAACGGGCACTTGCTGGAGTTTTAGCACCACCAGTTTTTTTGAAACCGAAGTGTATAGAATAACAAAACAACAAGTGAAAGTTTCAGAAATGTACACTGCCTATTGGGAGTATATAGAAAAAGCAAAACGCTATGTATCGCAACGCGGAAACTCAGTGTTTGATGAAGGTTCGGAAGGAAACGCAGTAACCCGAATTATGAAAATGTACGGAGCAGTGCCCGAAGATTCTTATACAGGTATGTTGCCTTCACAATCATTTCACACACACAAAGAAATGTTTAAAGAAATGAAAATGTATTTAGATAAAGTAAAAGACAATGGCGAATGGAATGAAGATTTTGTAATTTCTACATTAAAATCTATCATGAATTTTCACATGGGAGTACCGCCAACAAAGGTAATGGTAGCTAATAAAGAATACACTCCTAACGATTATTTAAAAAATGTTTTAAAACTAAATCCCGATGATTATTGTGATGTAATGAGCCTCATGGAAAAGCCATATTACACCAAATGCGAATATGAAGTTGACGACAATTGGTGGCATGATGCAAACTACTATAACATACCGCTTGATGTGTATATGCAGCTCTTAAAACAAGCAATTAGAAATGGTTACACATTGGCTATCGGCGGCGATACATCTGAAAGTGGGTTTGATAGTTGGAACAATGTAGCAATGGTGCCAAGCTATGATATACCAAGCGATTACATTGATGAATATGCACGTCAGTTTAGGTTTACAAACAAATCAACCACCGACGACCATGGCATGCACCTTATAGGTTATTTAGAAAAAAATGGAAAAGATTGGTATTTAATAAAAGACAGTGGTGCCGGAAGCCGCAATTGTGCTAAGGATAGCAAAAATTTTGGGTATTACTTTTTTCACGAAGATTACATAAAATTAAAGATGATGGATTTTATGGTTCATAAAGATGCGCTGAAAGATGTGATGCCTAAATTCAAATAAATTTAAGCATAGTTATTAACCGTTTGGTATAGCTATTAACCTTACAGGGCTAATAATGCGAACCTTATGTAAACTCATACGTTAAACGGTATCGTATTTAAAAAAGAAAAATGTAAACAATTTTATGCAAATTCTATTGAAAGATTTTGAAAACAAATTACAAAACGCAATAGGTACTTCTAACCGTGCTGATATTATTAATGAAAAGGCTTGGAATATTAGGTATTCATTTCCTAATAAAACAATTGAACTTGCATTAGAGGCACGTGAACTGTCGGCCGAAATTGACTACGGTTATGGTATGGCGCACAGCTACTTAAATACTGGTGCTGCAAACAATTATCTAAATCAATACCAACGTGGATTAGAAGATTTACAAAAAGCTTATTTATTATTCAAAAAATTGGAGGATGAAAATTATATTTCAATTACACTTCGTAATATTGGAAATATATATTTCTCGTTAAACCAATACGAACGTGCCTTGCAGCAATACATGGAGGCACTTGTTATTGCCGAAAAAATAAACGACAAGCAAAATATAGCCTACATAAAAAACCACAAAGGCAGGCTAATGCTAAAGCAAAATAAGTTGGATGAATCGCTTGCATTACATTCAAAAGCACTCGAAATATTAACCGATTTAAAAGATGAAGTAGCTATTGCAGGCACACTTACAAGTATTGGTGAAGTGCACTTTCACAAAGCTGATTACACCACTGCCGAAAAATTTATGCAACAGTCGTTAGCGCTTTGCAATAAAACAGAACACATTCGCGGTGCAGCCATAGTTAGCGATTTACTCGGTGTTTTATATTCTACCACAAATGATTTTCAAAAAAGCATTTATTACCACCAATCAGCCATGGGTGCGGCTTACGAAATAAACGACAAAATGCTTATTGTTCAATTTTATAGCACCATTGCTAAAAGTTATAAGAAGATGGGCGATTATAACAAGGCTTTTGAATGTTTGGAACATTACGACAAGTTAAAGTCTGAAATTATGAACCACAACGTAGAAATTACTTTAAAGTCGCAACAAGTAGAGTTTCAGTTAAAACAAACTCAAATTGATAACCAACTATTTAAAAGTAAAAACGATGAATTAGAAAGGGTAAGCACATTAATAAAAGCACAACACAAAGATATTACCGATAGCATAAAATACGCCAAGCACATACAAGAAGCAATACTTACACGCAAAAAATACATCAACGAAATTATTGACGAGTGGTTTATTTTTTACAAAAGTCGCGATATTGTAAGTGGCGATTTTTATTGGGTAAAAAAGAAAAACAATTTAATTTACATTGCCACCGTAGATTGCACTGGGCATGGCGTGCCGGGTGCATTTATATCAATTGTTGGTAGCAATTTATTAAATCAAATTTTGCACGAATGTAATTTTGAAAAAGCCGATTTATTTTTGAATGAGATGAACCGACGTTTCAATGATACAATAAGGCAAACCCTGCACGAATCAACTGTTAAAGACGGTATGGATTTATCATTTTGCATAATAGATAAAGAGAAAAAACAAATAGATTTTGCCGGTGCCAACTCCAAAATATTTATCAAGCAAGATTCAGATATGATATGTGTAAAAGGCAATAAGCAGCCTATTGGAGTTTTTATTGGCGATGAAATTCAAGATTTTACAAGCCATATTGTTCCTTATAGAGATGGCGATGTAGTGTATATGTTTAGTGATGGTTTTTGTGACCAATTTGGTGGTGCCGATAATAAAAAGCTAATGAGTAAAAGGCTAATGCGATTTTTATTAGATACTTCCGATTTAGATGTGCGTGAACAAGGGCGTGCCCTCCGTGAATTTTTCGAACAATGGCGCGGACACAATGAACAAGTGGATGACGTAATGGTGCTTGGGATAAAGCTATAAAAGCTTTGCCCTCAATTAAATTTTGGAGTAAGCATTGCCTCAAGGTGATTAACTATCTATTTCCTACCCGCCAACATTATAAAAAATATATTTTATTTTTGGAGTAATTTGTCATACACCCATTGTAATTCCTCTTATTTATTTTACAACCGTTGTAATCTAATTCAAAATTAATATTTGCATTAGAAGCTATCATTTATATTTTTGCGAATCTCAAATTAAAAATAAATAATTTAATATAACATGAAAGTAACTGTAGTTGGAGCTGGAAACGTAGGCGCAACGTGCGCTGACGTAATTGCACACAAAGAATTATGCAATGAATTAGTATTGCTTGACATCAAAGAAAATTTTGCTGAAGGCAAAGCATTAGATATGTGGCAAACGGCGCCAATAAACATGTATGATACACGTATTAAAGGCTCTACAAGCGACTATTCAAAAACAGCAAATTCAGATGTTGTGGTTATTACATCTGGCTTGCCACGTAAACCAGGTATGACGCGTGATGATTTAATATCTACCAATGCTGGAATTGTAAAAACGGTTACTGAAAATATTGTAAAACATTCACCAAATGCAATCATTATAATTGTATCTAATCCTTTAGATGTAATGACATATTGTGCTTATTTAACTGCAAACAAGCCCTCAACAAAAGTATTTGGAATGGCCGGTATTTTAGATACAGCGCGTTACAAAGCATTTTTAGCCGAAGAGTTAAACGTTTCTCCAAAAGATATACAAGCAGTACTGATGGGTGGGCACGGCGATACAATGGTACCGTTACCACGTTATACAACTGTTGGCGGAATACCAGTTACAGAGCTTGTAGAAGCTGATAAATTAAATGCAATTATTGAACGTGCCAAAAAAGGCGGTGGCGAAATTGTAAACCTATTAGGAACATCGGCTTGGTACGCACCTGGTGCAGCGGCAGCGCAAATGGTTGAAGCTATTGTGCGTGACCAAAAGCGTATTTTCCCAGTTTGTGCTTGGTTAGATGGCGAATACGGTTTGAAAAATATTTACATGGGCGTGCCAGTTATTTTAGGTAAAAATGGTATCGAGAAAATAATTGAACTAAAATTAAATGCCGAAGAAACTACACTAATGAATGAGTCGGCAAAAGCAGTGAAAGAAGTAATGAATGTTTTGGATAACATGAATAAAACAACTGCATAATTTTGTTACAAAAACATATATTTTTTAATGCATTTTTAATTCGCTTTTAGCAATGTATATTTAAAAATATTAAAAATAGGATAACTTTAAGCCGAAAAGTAGTCCTTAAAAATTAAATAATCATTGTTTAATATATATGGCTCGTTACAGGTAAAGCTCTGATTATTAACAACTTGAACAACCCGTTTAACTCAATTATTTATTCATTTGTCCAATTGTTACTAAAAGGTTCAAATTCTATTTTGAATATTGAATAAATTTGTGATACTTTCGGCAAGTTTGAAAATTGCATTTGTTATTATGCAGAAACACTTTAGATGAAAAAACTTATACTTTTATATATACTTATCTTTCCATTAATTACCTCGGCACAGAAGTGGAAAAGGCAGCGACGCGAAATAATACTTGGCGTTGGTGCAGCAAATTTTTTAGGCGATTTGGGCGGAGCTGACCAAATAGGTACTTATTATTTAAAAGATTTAGAATTTAGTCAAACACGCACAAATACTTGTGCCGCTTACCGCTACCGTTATTCTCAAAATATATATTTCAAAGGGAATTTTAATTATGGACGTATTCAAGGTAACGATTTACTAACTAAAGACCCTGCCAGAAATTATAGAAGGCTTCAGTTCCGCTCTAACATTTGGGAATTTTCTGGAACGTTTGAGTATGCAATTACTGAGGAACGTATCAAAGGACGTTACATACGTGGACAAAGCCGTTTTCCTGTAAACATATATACTATATTAGGATTAGGTGTTACATTTTTCAACCCTAAAGGAAAATACAACGGTAGCAATACTGCCTACCAAGAAAAATGGTTTTCATTACAGCCATTACACACCGAAGGGCAAGGCTTAGAAGGTGGTAAAAAACCTTATAGATTATTTACAGTAGTTATACCAGTTGGTATTGGTTTTAAATATCCTATAACGAATGCTTGGCATATTGGTTTAGAATATAAATTAGTAAAAACATTTACTGATTACATGGATGATGTTGGTGGAAATTATTACGATAATAATACCGTAATTGCCGCCAACGGTGATAAAGGAGAGTTAGCTGGTTATTTTGCAGACCCTTCTAAGGAGTATGATAAAAATGGAGGTATCCCTATTACATACGCCGATGGTAGTCCATTGAAGAATCCTACAGCAGCTGGACAAAAGCGAGGCAATCCATCAAAATTAGATTCTTATATGTTTGGTACGCTTTATGTTGCTTACAAACTTATTAAAGGTCAAAACAAATCGAGGGTTAAGTTTTAATTATACTACTTTCTATTTATTGTACAATGCCATTAAAGTTTTTTCTGGCGTAAGCGGTGCATCAAAACCAATATTTGCGTTTATATTAAATGATTTAATAGCGTTTCTTATTGCAAAGTAAGAACCAATGCCATACATTAATGGTGGTTCGCCTACTGCTTTAGAATTAAATATTGCCATGTTCGCTTTTTCAAATTCTAGTAAATCTAAATCAATCGTTTTGGGTACAGAATAAATATCTGGCACTTTATAAGTTGAAAGTGCATTTGATTTTAATTTTCCTTGTTTGTCAAATACTACTTCTTCCATCGTCATCCAACCAATGCCTTGCACAATGCCGCCTTCGCACTGCCCGCGGTCAATAATTGGGTTCATGCTTTTACCTACATCGTGCGCTACTTTTATGCTGTCAATTTCGTAAGTGCCACGTAAGCAATCAACGGTTACAGTGGTTAGCGAAGTTCCATAAACGTGGTATGCAAATGGGTGTCCTTTTTCTTTAGTGCCATCAAAATGAATTTCGGGTGTTGAGTAGTGCCCATTTTCACTAAGGTTTACGCGCTGTAAAAATGCAGACGTTACTAATTTATTCCAAGAAATTTCTGTGGTTTTTTCATCACAAAAAACAATTTCGTTTTTGATAGTAATATTTTCTACTGCTACATTTAATTCATTGGCAGCAATAGTTTTGAGCCTTTCCAAAATTAAATTACAGGCTATTTGTGTTGCCCTTCCATTTAAGTCGGCAGTGGCGCTGGCCGCAGATGGCGAAGTGTTTGCAACTCGAAAAGTATTTGTACTATTTACTTTTATTTTGTCAGCATCAATACCAAAAACGGCCGCGGCCACTTGCAAAATTTTTGTGTTTACACCTTGCCCCATTTCTACTGCGCCAGTGCTAATGTTTACGCTACCATCGCTATACACATGCACCAACGCACGTGCTTGGTTCATCAATGTTTTTGTGAATGAAATGCCAAAACAAACAGGCATAATTGCCATGCCTTTTTTAGTAAATTTATTTACTAAATTAAATTCTTTAATTTCATTTTCTATTTTTAAAATATTGTGTTTGGTTTCAATACCCTGCCAACACTGCGTTGCGAAGCTTTCGGCTTTTTGTCCGTAAGGAAATTCGTCGCCATCAACTATTAAATTTTTTTGCTGAATTTCAATTGCGCTAATTCCTAATTTATCTGCCACAGCTGCAATTGCACTTTCAATTACAAACATACCTTGTGGTCCGCCAAAGCCTCTGAAAGCTGTATTCGGCGGCAAGTTTGTACGGCAACTATAGGCGGTTGCGTGCACATTGGGTATAAAATACGAATTGGTACAATGAAACAACGTGCGTTCTAAAACGGCTGGCGACAAATCGGCAGCAGCACCCGCATTTTGATAAAAAGTAGCTTGGTAAGCGATTATTTTCAAATCACTATTTAAGCCTATTTTAAAATCGGAACTATAAGGGTGACGCTTGCCAGTCATGCGCATATCTTCCATACGGTGCAACGAATATTTTACTGGCAATTTTAATTGATGTGCCGCCATAGCGCATAATGCTGCCCACATATTTGCCTGGTCCTCTTTGCCACCAAAGCCACCGCCAAGCCTTGTTACATCAACTTCTATGGCGTGCATTGGTATGCCCAACACCTTGCAAACGGCACGTTGCACAGCGGTAGGCCCTTGAGTAGATGAATAAACTTTTACTCCGCCATTCTCGGTTGGCAAAGCATAAGCACCTTGCGTTTCTATGTATAAATGTTCTTGTCCGTTGCTGTCGGCACGGCCTTCCACAATAAAATCACAATTTTTAAAGGCATCATTTGTATCGCCTAATTTAAAAGTTCGGGGTGGTATAATTAATTCTCCTTTCTCTTTTGCTTCGCGAGGGTCAGTAATTATTGGTAGTTCGTGGTATTCAATAATTATTTTCTTTATTGCTTGGCGTGCATTTTCATCGCTATGAGCAACTACAAATGCAATTGGCATTCCGCAAAAATGCACCACACCATCAGCCAGCAAAGGCTCATCAGGAATAATACCTCCTATTTGATTCTCGCCTTTTATGTCGTTTGCAATAAATATTTTTACAACACCTTCGCACTTTTCAGCGTCGGTAATATCCAATTTTACAATTTTTGCGTGTGCAATTGTAGCTTCTAAAGCTACGCCAAACAAAGTGCCTTCAAGCATTGGCACATCATCTAAGTAAATACTTTCGCCGCGTGTGTGTGTGTGTGAATCTATGTTTTTCATTCAAATATTTTCTATTCTAAATATGCAATAGGGTTTTCAATATCAAATTCAACAACTACATTTTCTGACAAAGTTGTTGCCAATTGCAAGCCTATATAATTAACCTTTACTGGATATTTACGATGATTACGGTCAATTAAAGCAAGCGTTTCTAATTGTTTAGGACGATGTTTTAGCAACTCGGCTACAGCATAAATAATTGTGTGTCCAGAATCAACCACATCATCAATTATAATTATGTTTTTAGTGCTTACATTTAATTCTTCTAAATTTATTGAGCAAATATATTCAAATTGTTTTTCATGTTTAAGAACTTGTAATCCAATAAGCATAAGGCTTCCAGAATAGTTTTGCTTTAGGATTTCATATATTTTACCCGAAAGAATTTCACCTCTTTTATTTAGTCCTACCAAAACAATTTCGCTTTCATCAAAATTATTTTCAATAATTTGATGCGCCAAACGTGTTATTTTATTTTCAATTTGCAGCTTGTTTAGTAGTATTGTTTTCATTCAAATATTGTTTTGGCAAAATAATAAATCTTTAGATATTTTGAGAATCAAATAGTGTTTAAAAAGTTGAATATTTTTAGATACATGTACACTTGCTATTTTTGCTTTAAAATCAAACATAGTAATTAAAATTGTACATATATTAGCCACTCAAATTTTCACAAAATGACTTTTCCGAAAAATTTATTGAATGCAATTTATGTTTGTATAGCGATAACAATTTTGGGTTATTTTGCCAATTTTGCACAAAACGATTATGGCATAAAATACCTTGTTAGTTATTCACTTATTGGGATTTTTACAATATTTAATATTTACATTTTTAAGGCAATTACAAGTAAAGTAAAAAGCCTTACAGTTGGGCATATTATTTTTATTTCACTTTGTATTTTATATTATTTTTTTTGTGCGTTTAAGTTGCTTTTGCCCGATGAAATAGTAATTCCTCTCTTTGTGATACTAACATTTTCGCCACATATTTTTACTATTTATTACAGTTTTATTTACCGAAAAAACAAGCAATTATTCGTTGGTGCAATGCCATCCATTTTTTTTGAAATATTTTTGATTAGTATCTTTATTTACACAACTTCATTGCTGGGGTCGGTAAGGTTTATAGGGTTTGGAGTCCTTTTAGTTACCTGCGGCATTAGCCTTCCAATATTTTACATAACTATGTTTTTTGTTACCTTATTCAAAAAAAACAAAAGCATAAATGAAAAGCTAATTATTGCCATACCCTATTTGTATTTAACATTCGCACTAATAGGTTTTGTATTTAAAGTTCAGCATTGGCCAGGTGCAATTATTTTTGTTTATTTTTCACTAATTGTTGTTGTTTGTTTTTCAATTTATAGCATGTTTGTTTTCAAAAAGTTATTTGCATTACAATCAATGGACACCATCAGAAAACTAACTTTTGTAAGTTGTGCAATTATGGGTCTTTATAGATACGCAGCCAAAAATGAAATTGTTCCAAACATATACTCCGATGAGTATCCGGAGGCTATGGAGGAGTTGAGGCTCAAAGGAAATACTGTTACTACCGAAGGAAGAGCCTACGAAGCGCGCTTCGATAAATACCGTAAAAACATGAATATATTTTTTGATAATAATGCAAAGAGAAAGTAGCATATTGTTATCAAAAAAACACACATCTACATTAAAATTTGAGTAACCATAAACCATTTACTGTAATAATAATTGCTGGCCCTACGGGGGTTGGTAAAACAAATGTAGCTATACAGTTGGCTCAAAAGTTTGATTGCGAAATTATAAATGCAGACTCTCGACAATTGTATAAAGAAATTTCAATTGGCACTGCAAAACCCAGTAAAAATGAGCTTTTGCAAGTAGAGCACCATTTGGTTGATTGCTTTTCTATAAACGATTTATTTACTGCAGGTGATTTTTTGATACAATCAAATAATATTATTAATCAACAAAAGGAGCTTGGTAAAAAAGCCATAATAGTAAGTGGTGGCACAGGTTTGTATATTAATGCACTATTGTTTGGTTTAGATAATTTGCCCGAAGGCAATGAAGAAATCCGCACATTACTAAAAAATGAATTTACAGAATTTGGAATAGAATTTTTACAAAAAAAACTTGAAAAACTTGATAATGATGCGCCAAAAAATATTGATATAAATAACCCGCAACGCCTAATGCGCGCTATTGAAATATGCTTGGTATCAAATAAAAAATACACTGATTTTTTAAAGAAAAATGTGCATAAAAATAATTTTGAAACTATTAATATTGCACTTAATTTACCACGTGCCGAATTGTATAAGCAAATTAATAATAGGGTTGATTTAATGTTTGAAAACGGTTTGGAAAATGAAGCAAAATCAATGCTTGCATTTCGCAATAACTACGCTTTAAAAACAGTTGGGTATTCCGAATTGTTTGAATACTTCGACAATAATATTTCAAAGAAAGAAGCCATTGATTTAATAAAACAACATACCCGAAATTATGCTAAAAGGCAAATAACTTGGTTTAATAAAAATAATTTATATACTTGGTTTTCGCCCTTTCAAATATTAGAAATTGAATCGTTTATTCAAGCTAAACTTTAATATTTTTCTAATTCAGCTTTCACATCTTGCATAAGCCAAAGCGGGGTTGATGTTGCTCCGCAAATACCAACTGTATCGCTATCATTAAACCAACTTTTATCTAATTCGGTTACGTTTGAAACAAAAAAAGTTTGCTCGTTGGTTTGTTTGCAAACTTCAAATAATACTTTGCCATTTGAGGATTTTGTGCCTGCCACAAAAACAATTTTATTGTACAATTTTGCGAAGTTTCTTAATTCACTATCACGGTCAGATACTTGCGTACAAATGGTATCGTGAGGTTTTACATTGAACCCTTTTTCTTTCAATGAATTTGTAATCTCATAAAATTTGGCTTTGCTTTTCGTTGTTTGGCTATACACTGTAATGTCCTTTGGCAAAGCATCTAAATCAAGTTCATTTACATCCGAAAAAACAATTGCATCATTTTCTACTTGCCCCACTAATCCTGTAACTTCGGCGTGTCCTTTTTTACCAATCAATAAAATATTTTCTTTGTTATCGTATGATTTTTTTATTCTATTTTGAAGTTTTAAAACTACAGGGCAGGTAGCATCAATCAAATTAATATTATTGTCAATCGCTGTTTTGTAGGTGCTTGGCGGTTCGCCATGCGCGCGTATAAGTACATATTCATTTTTTAGTGTAGCAAACTCGTCATGCGTTATTGTTTTTAAACCTTTTTTCATTAATCGGTTTACCTCTTCGTCGTTGTGCACAATATCGCCCAAGCAATACAAATAGCCTTGTTCATCCAATATTTCTTCAGCCATTTCAATTGCATACACCACCCCAAAACAAAACCCCGAACGTGCATCAATAGTAACGTTCAAATTAAGTTTTATTGTTTCGTTTGTGATTTGCATTACTCTAATAGTTTATATAATAAAGCAGTTTCTGTTTCTGTACAAATTTTCTGCTTCAAAATATCGTTAATCATAATCGAAACATGTTTTTTGTCAAATTGTTCGCGGGTTATTTTATTTTTCAATCCTTTAACAATTACATTCTTATCATCAACAATATGTTTGCGAAAACCTAATATTGCAGGTGTTTTGCCTTCTATCGCAAAACGCAGATGCCTTAGTTCAATATTGCTTTTATCATCGTTTATAGCCTCATCAATTATTTTTAAAGCCTCTGACAACAACGACATTTTTGATATTGGGTTACTTGCGTGCTTGGCTTTGAGCCCAATGGTAGCGCCATAATATCCTTTCAATAAAGCATTGTTTGCAGTATTTTCCTTAACAAGTATGTTGTATAATTTATTGGTATTTTCTGAACTATTAATAGCGTTGTAAAATAATTTTCTTACTTCGGTAATAGTAGTGCTGGCAAGCATAACTACACAAATAAATAAGGTAAAAAATGCAAGAAATATTTTTTTGAACATGGCTAAAACTAAGTAATTTCAATAACAATACGTAACCTAAAATAATAATAAAAGTTCATTAAGAGAATAATAATATTTTCAATTTGCTATTTTGCCAAAAATTAAAATACCATGCTTCGACTTAAATTGCCAACCGACCCTCGCTGGGTAAATATTGTAGAAACCAATATACAGGAAATACTAACAGACCATGCTTGGTGCGAACAAAAAGCGGCCACTAATGCAATAACAATAGTTACTATAAATTCAGAATTTACCGATTTGGTAACAGATATGCTTGCCCTTGCAAAGGAAGAATTAACGCACTTTGAAATGGTACACCAACAAATAATTAAGCGTGGTTACAAATTAGGGCGCGAAAGAAAAGATAGCTATGTAAATGAGTTGTATAAATTTATGATAAAAGATGGTAGTAGAACTTCAGCCTTAACTGATAGGCTATTGTTTTCAGCTATGATTGAAGCCCGCAGCTGCGAACGTTTCGATGTACTTTCTAAAAACATAAATGACAAAGAATTAGCCGATTTTTATAGAGAATTAATGATAAGTGAATCCGGACATTACACTACATTTTTAAGTTATGCGCGCAAATATGGCGTAGGTGTAGATGTTGAAAAACGTTGGAATGAATGGCTAGAGCATGAAGCAAAAATTATAGCAAGTTATGGCAAAAGTGAAACTATTCATGGGTAATTAATCCTCCTATTTTCATTTTTAATTTCTTACCAATAAAACTATACACAAATCACTATTTTTTTTTGCTTATCGTATCAAATAACTTAGGTTTGAGTGTTTAAATTACAGAGCAAAAATGCGTACTGAAAAATTATTCAAATTCATATTTTTTATATCTCTTTTTATTTTTGAAAAGGCAGATGCCACAACTACTTCAGGCATAACTGCAAGGCAAGTAAATGTTGCAGACGGCAATGTTGTACAAGGTAATACTACTGGCTCTAATTCAGCAAATGGTGCTTGGGAAACCGATGAAAAATTCGCTGGTTTTAATGGTATTGTAAATTGGTTTTTAACTTGGGATGATACTAATTTATACATCGGTAAAGTAGGCGGAAACAATGCACAAGGGAGCATGATTTATATTCGTGCTGACTTTACTGGTTCTACATTTAGCAATAACACACAGGTTTACGATGGTTTTAATCCGAACCTTAGTTTAATGAACGGAATTAATTTTGTGGCCTATTTGAAAACGGGATACAATGAATTTAGAAATTATAATGGAACGTGGAGTGCTGCTAACAGTGGCTTGAATCCTGCATTTACAAATAATGCTAGTGGCGATAACTTCGAAATGGCAATACCTTGGAATAGTATTACAAATGGCAATGGAAAACCAAATAATGTGCGTGCTGTTTTTTACCAAGATGACCAAAATTCTGCATCATGCAGCGCACAAAGTCCTAATCCGTTTTTATATGCAGAATCGCCATGGGGCACTGGCGTTGGTGCTGATGGCCCTAACGTTGGTGTGAATGATGGTACACCTACATCAGGTGCACAACCTGGAGGCTGCGGAAATGCAACTGCTACAATTACTCGTTGGTGGGGTTGCTACCCCGTTATTGGTGGCGTAGGTGCGAATGGTTTTGTTGCCACACCACCAAATGCAGGTACGGATATTAATATTTGTAGCACACAAAATACAACAACATTAAACGGAAGCGAACCAGCCGCTGATGCAGTAGGAACGTGGAGTTTGGTAACAGCTCCCAATGGAGCAACCCCAGTAATTGCAAGTCCGAATAATAAGAATACAACTGTAAATAATTTAGATAGCATAGGCGAATACATTTTTGTTTGGAATATAAACTATGGCCTATGCCCCGCAATACCAGATACTGTAAAGGTGGGCGTGTGGCAAAACCCCGCTAATGCAAATGCTGGTACCGACCAATTATTGAATTGCGGAGCAACAACAACTATATTGAATGCAACTGCAATTACGCCAGCAGCCAATTTTATAGGTGGTACTGGCGTTTGGACATCTTTAAATAATCAAATAAATATTGTGCTACCAAACCAAAGTAATTCTAATATTGGCAATATACCATTTGGTAATAACACTTTAGTTTGGACAATTAGCAATGCAGGTTGCCCAAGCAAGAGTGATACAGTAAATATTACAAACTTCGCCCCAACACTATCAAATGCGGGTGTTTCGGCAAATGTTTGTGGTTCACAAATTTTGCTTGCCGCGAATAATCCTGCAACTATCCAAAGTACAGCCTCAGGATTATGGTCAACTATTAGTGCACCTGTAACGCCTAATTTTACTGTACTTAACGCATTTAATACAAGTATAAATAATTTGCAAACAGGGACATATATTTTAAAATGGAAAGTGAGTAATGGTAATTGCAACGCCGATTCTTCAAATATTTCACTTACAGTTTATCCAATTATAGAAGCAGGAAATGGTTCGGCTCAATTACTCTGCAACCAAACGTCAGCGCAAGTTACAGGGCTAAACCCAACAACCATACACCCTAGTGTAAATGGAGTTTGGAGTGTTGTAAGCGGTACAGGAATTTCTATTGCCAACAACACAAGTGCAAGCACCAATATTAATAATTTAAGTTTTGGAACATACATTGTAAAATGGAAATTAAGTAACGGAATTTGCCCTTCCGATTCTGCAAATTACACCATACAAAATTTCGCACAACCCATTGCCAACGCAGGTATTGATGACACTACTTGCGGAACATCAGTCCAACTTTTAGCAAACAATCCTTCAAATATTCAGGCGAGTGCAACTGGTATTTGGAGCAACCTTTCGGCAACTGGAAACATTGCAAATACAACCTCATTTAATACCAATTTTAATAACCTAAGTGCAGGCACTTACAACTTAAAATGGAAAGTAAGCAATGGCGTTTGCCTCCCAGATTCTAACAATGTACAAATTACCGTTTTACCTACTATTAATGCTGGTGCAGATGTAGTTGCAAGTCTTTGTAATTTGCAAAACACAACCCTGCAAGGTTTAGACCCAAATACGATAAGCCCCACCGTTACGGGGTTGTGGAGTGTTGTAAGTGGTAATGCAACTATTGTCAATAATCAAAGTTTTAATTCAAATGTTACAAATTTGGATACTGGCACTACTACTTTTAAATGGAAATTAAGCAACGGTATTTGCCCTTCCGATTCTGCAAATTACACCATACAAAATTTTGCACAACCCATTGCCAATGCAGGTATTGATGAAACTCTTTGCGCAACATCAGTTCAACTTTTAGCAAACAATCCATCAAGTATACAGGCGAGTGCTGCGGGTGTTTGGAGTATCATCAGCGGTAACGCAAGTGCAACATTTAATAATGTGCAAAATTTTGATGCTACTATTAGTAATTTATCAGGTAGTAATTATCAGCTTTTATGGACAGTTACAAATGGCGTATGTGCTGCCAACACTGATACTTTAAACATAACCTTGGGCACTTCCGTTAACGCTTCACTTATTAATAATACGTTATCATTTTGCGATACAAATGCAATAATTTTAAACGCAGTTGCTGTTGCCAATGCCACTACTTTGTGGACCAAAATTACAGGCGCATCAACTAGTACCATTGCCAACGCAAGCAACGCATACGCAACAGTAACAGGGCTTGGTTACGGCATATCAACATTTGAATGGAAAGTTACTGGCACTTGCAATAGTGATAGTGCAACCCTAACCGTGCGCAACTATAAAAAGCCAATAGCAAATGCTGGTGAAGATAAATTAATTTGCCAACCAACCATTCAATTATCGGCAAACAACCCTAGCTCTGTGGCAAGCTCTGCCGTTGGTTTGTGGCAAGTGGCAAATGCTGCAGGCACAATTAGTTTTTCATCAAACGCAAGTTTTAATGCCACTATTAGCAATTTACAAAAAGGTAATTACAACTTAAAATGGACGGTAACAAATGGCAATTGCCCAACTGCTACCGACTTTGTAAACATTGCCGTTAGCGATAGTTTTGAAATAGAAAAAATAGAAATAGAAGCGGCCGACAACGAAATAAATAATGCAGTCTTTACTATTGTGCAACCTACATTAGGCAGCAGCCCTTACCAATACAGCATAAACACTGGTAGTTTCGATGTCTCAAATATTTTCGATTCGTTGTTTGCTGGCAAATATTATGTGCTGGTAAAAGATGCCGCAGGTTGCATTACCGATACCATCATCGAAATAAAAACCAAACTTTATGTGCCCACAGGTATTTCTCCAAATGGTGATGGCATAAACGATACTTGGAACATTTTGCGCTTAGAAGATTACCCTACGGCCGAAATAAATGTGTATAGCACTTGGGGCGAAAAAATTTTTGAAAGCATTGGCAACCAAAAAACTTTCGACGGCACATACGAAGGAAAACCACTGCCCGAAGGCAACTACTATTTTACGGTTGACCTTAAAAACCAAAGTGAACCAATGAAAGGAAAAATTACAATTTTACGTTAAGGCACAAAAGAATTTCATACTAGATAAACAGCTTTTTCATACTTGTATCAAATAACTTAAGTTTTATTTCGTAATGCGATTCCTCAAAAACAACGTTATAAATTTACTTTTCAGTTATTCTAAAAAGTAAATAAAACATTCGCTTATTTACCATCCAACAACTCATGAATTGGCTTGCCGGTGCAACCGCTAGGATATTGTATATTTAAAAATTGAGATATAGTAGGTGCAATATCGGTAATGCTAATTTGTTTTGCGGTGCCACCATTTTTAATTTTTTGTCCCCACCACAATAGTGGCACGTGTGTATCATAACTATATGGCGCACCATGCGAAGTGCCTTTTTTACCATAAGAAAGTTCTAATACACTTGGCTCAAATACAATTACCAAATCGCCACTGCGTGCGGGCGAAAACCCTTTTTGTAATAAGCTGAGCGGAGTTTCAGAATATTGATTGTTCAACAAATTTTGTTTAGAAATTACTTGCCTTACAAGAGCTTGCGATGATAAAAATTTATAGCAAAAGTTTTCAATTTCTTCGTATTTCAACTTTTTACTTTCTATTAATGGATGGTTAAAAAATACTTGTTCATTACTAAATGAAAGTATTAAGCTATCAGCAAAGTTTTGTTTTAACAAAGCCCTTAAATTTTCTTCCATTTTTTTTTCATCCACATAAGCCGCATTAATTTTATTATCAATCAAATATTGTGGATTTTCAACCGCTCCGTGGTCGGCAGTTAAAAACAAAACTACATTTTCCTTTCCAATATTTGTCTCCAAAAATGTTAGTAATTCTTCTAAATCTTTGTCTAATTTTATGTAGGTATCTTCAAGCTCAATACTACTAATTCCAAATCTATGCCCCACATAATCTGTTGACGAAAAACTGATTGTTATCATGTCGGTTGTAGCACCTTTTCCAAGGTTTTCGGCAGTAATAGTTTTAATGGCAAAATCTTTTGTTAAGCTATTGCCAAAAGGAATTTCTTTTAAAATTCCATAACTTTCATTCTTTGTTTTTAGCGTTGGCAAATCGTGCGGAAACACTGGTTTTTCTTCACCTTTAAAAGCTTCTTCATAAGGATTGTCGTCGCTTAAACTTTCGGTGTAATTTGCAATCGGAAAACTTGTTTCCCACTTTTGTGAAAGGTATTTATCGGCTAATTTTTGGCTATTAAAATCATTGACCCAGGTGGGTAAAGTAGGATTATAATATGTGCTACTAATCCAATTACCAGTTTTACTACTAAACCAAAAAGCAGCATTTGCGGTATGTCCGGCTGGTAATATGGCACCACGGTCTTTTAATGCAATGCCAAAAACTTTACTTTTTTTATTGGTAGCCAACCGTAACTCGTCGCCAACGCTTGTAGTAACGCACCTTTTAGGACTCATCTCTCCTTCTTCCTTTCCTCCTTCGCCACACGTAGCAACACTTTTATCATCACAGCAATATACATTTTTACCTATTAATTTATCGTACCATTTATTGCTAATAATACCGTGCAAAGCTGGTGTAGTGCCAGTGTAAATGCTTGCATGGCCTGGCCCCGTGTAGGTAGGTACATAATTGTAATTTGCATTTTTGCAATTAAAACCATCTGCCATTAACTTTTTAAATCCACCTTTCCCAAATTTGTCTTGAAAGCGATATAGGTAATCGTAACGCATTTGGTCAACCACAATGCCTACAATTAATTTAGGTTGTGCGTAAGTTTTTACGGTGAAAAATAAAGTGGCAACAAGTGCTATTTTTTTTAGATTGTGGTACATTTAATTATTAATGATGTGTTGGTACAATGATAAGAAATATAGGGAATGCTAATTAGGAATATAAAATATTAATGAGAAATTATTCCGATAATTTCCTATAATAAATATGATGTGCGCTTACAAAAAAACGCATTTATAAGGCCACTATTTACCAGCGAAAGTTTCTTTAATTTCTTTCATAAAATTGGACGCATATACAAAGTCATCTAATTCTTTGTTGCCCGATTTAAGTATTTCTTGTTTGTTGCCATTCCACCATTTTTGCCCTTTATAAATAAAAGTAATGTTGTCGCCAATTTCAATAACGCTATTCATATCGTGCGAAATTACGATGGTTGTAATATTAAAATCTTCGGTAATTTCTTTAATTAAATTATCAATAACAATTGATGTGCGCGGGTCTAAGCCACTATTTGGTTCATCGCAAAATAAGTATTTGGGTTGCATGGCTATGGCGCGTGCTATGCCCACCCTCTTTTTCATGCCGCCCGAAATTTCACTCGGAAACAATTTGTTTACGTTCACCAAGTTAACTCGTTTCAAACAAAACTCAACACGTTCAAGCTTTTCTTCTTCACTCATTTCACTAAACATATCAAGCGGAAAACGAACATTGTTGGCCACCGACATACTATCAAACAATGCACCGCCCTGAAATAACATTCCTATTTGTTTGCGCACTTCTCTTTTTTCATCAAAACGCATACTTACAAAATCGGTATTGTCATATAATATTTGTCCGCTAGTGGGTTGCAACAAACCAACCATCAGTTTGGTAAGAACAGTTTTGCCACTGCCACTTTCGCCAATAATTAAATTTATTTTTCCTTGCTCAAATTTTATTGATACATCTTTTAAAACATCTTTATTGGTAAACGATTTAAAAATATTTTTAACCTCTATCATGATAGTAATAATTGGGTAATTAATACGTTTGCTAGTAACACCAAAATACTCGAATACACAACAGCTTTGGTTGATGAAGTGCCTACTTCTAATGCGCCGCCCTCAGTATAATATCCATAAAATGCCGAAACTGTAGTTATAATAAATGCGAACACAAGTGATTTTACCAATGCATAGGTAACGTAATAAGTATTAAAATCATACGTAATGCCGTATATATATTCGTAACTTGTAACAGCGTGCACAGCAATGCCAGCAGCATATCCACCAAAAATACCCAAGAACATTGATATGGTAACCAAGAACGGAAATATACAAACTGCTGCAATTACTTTTGGTAAAATTAAATAACCCGCAGAGTTAATACCCATAATTTCTAAGGCATCTATTTGTTCGGTAACGCGCATTGTGCCTAACTCACCCGCTATATTACTACCTACTTTTCCTGCCAAAATAAGGCAAACCACGGTAGGCGAAAATTCTAAAATAATAATATCTCTAACCGACACGCCCACTGCATATAACGGTATCCAAGGGCTTTCAAAACCAAAAGCAGATTGTATGCAAATAACCGCACCCATAAAAACCGAAATAATAGAAACCAAACCCAATGAACCTATACCCAATTTATCAACTTCTAAAAAAAACTGTTCTTTATAAATGCTAAATTTTTCGGGCTTTTTAAAGACCCTTGCCATTAGAATATAATATTTGCCAATGTTGCTTAACCACGTCATACCAATTGTGTAATTGTTTGCGGCAAAGCTAATTTTATTTCGCAATAGCGACACTTATAATTCATTTATTAATGCGAAATATTGTGTTGCTTGTGCGACTTGAATATGGCATCTAAAATATTTTTATTTTTTATATCAAATTCAAAAAATGACAACGAAATTATTGCAATTAATAACTGATAATACGTATTGAAAGGTTAATTGTAATACAAATATGTAAAGGCTGATAAAGTTTATTTTTGATTACATTATTAATATCAATTTTTGTAAAAATGGCTTGCAATGCCTAACGTGAGTGAATAATCTGTTTTGTTTTTTGGGATAGTCATTTAAAAACTACCTTTCGGCAATGAAACCTATGTTTAAATCAATAATTATTTTACTAATACTCACAAATTTAATGGCTGCATTACCACCCGAAAACCCAGTAGAAATACCATTACCAGCATTAGAAATGCAAGCGGCGAAATTAGAGTTGGCGTTTGTCGCGACGATGAAAGTTTTCAGAACGAAAAGTCATTTAAAATAGTTAGGTACGATAAAAAAAGTGTGAAAAATGGAACTCTTAAAGTAAAACTAGATTTAGAGTTTGGCGAGTATGGCTTATCGTTATTAGATGATGAGAATAATAACACCAAAATGGACTATAATTTTATTGGGTTGCCTAAAGAAGGTTTTGGCTTTTCAAATTACTACCACACAGGTTTTACAAAGCCACATTTCAATACTTTTAAATTTAAACACCTTAAAAACAACCTTGCAAAAGTGGTAATAAAAGTAAGGTATATGTAGTTGTAGGTTTTGATGATTAATGTAGTTTGTCGGTTGCTTTAATTGTTGGTGCAATGAGTTTATACAAAAACGGAGCTATGAAGTCGGCTGGAAGCTATGCTTCAACTGGTTCAGCATCATCCGTAATACCTTTTTATATTGGAGCAGGATTCAATAATTCGGGTTACTTTTTAGGAAATATTGATGATGTTGCCATTTATAACCGTGTGCTTACACAAACTGAGATTGCGGCTTTGTACAATAGAATAACAACTTCTATTGTGGAACAAGCTAACAATTCAGGAAACATCAACGTTTACCCAAATCCTTCAAACAACATTTTAAATATTGAATGCAATGGCAAGAATGAAATAATTAAGATTATTGATATGTTAGGCAGCGAAATACAACCTGAAAGTATAGTTTGTAAAATAACTAGTAATGGACTTACAAATTATCAAATGTCAATTGCAAATTTACCAAACGGTATTTATTTCGTAAAGGCTGGTAACAAAGTTGCAAAGTTCATTCATAAATAATAATTGGGTAGTAATGGTAGCCTCTTAAACCATTAGTACATATTTAGAATTATTACTTATAAAAAGCCTGCGTTATGCGCGGTTTTTTATGAGTAAAGTTTGTTTGTACTTGTTTTATAATAGAAAAAGAAAACAAATAAATTCTGTATCTCTGTTTTGAAAATATTGTATTATAGCAAAAGTTATACGTTTAGTAAGATTGCTGGTCAAGCCCGCAATGACAAACTAAATACTAAATACTACACTCTAAGCACTACCCTCTAAGCACCAACATCAAAGGTTCTCTCAATAATTTCGGCTTGTTGTATGGCGTGCATTTTAGATGAACCCGTAGCAGGCGAAGCACTTTCGGGTCTTGCTATACATTGTATGTTTTTAATTCCAAACTTACGGTTTACGAATATCCAAGCACCCATATTTTCAGGCTCTTCTTGGCTCCAAACGTACTCTGTGGCATTGCCATATTTTGCTATTACGGCTTGCACTTGCTTACTTGGTATTGGGTACAATTGTTCTACTCGTACTAATGCTACTTCTTTATTGGCGGTAGTTTGCTGCTTGTCAAGTAAATCATAATATAATTTGCCACAACAAAAAACTACACGTTTTACAGTTTTTACATTTGCTGTTGCATCATCAAAAATTTCGTGAAATTTATCGTTGCTAAAGTCATCTATTTTTGAAACGCATTTTGCATGGCGCAACAAACTTTTTGGCGTAAAAACAATCAATGGTTTTCTAAAATCGTTTACTAATTGTCTGCGCAAAGCGTGGAAGAAATTTGCTGGTGTGGTGGCATTAATTACGTACATATTATTTTCGGCGCAAAGCACCAAAAAGCGCTCTATACGTGCACTACTGTGTTCGCTGCCTTGCCCTTCATAACCATGCGGCAAAAACAAACAAATACCATTCATGCGACGCCATTTGTCTTCGGCACTACTCAAATATTGGTCAATAATTATTTGTGCGCCGTTGTTAAAATCGCCAAACTGTGCTTCCCAAATTGTAAGCGCATTGGGGCGTGCCATGTCATAACCATATTCAAAACCCAACACTCCATACTCCGAAAGGTGCGAATTATAAATTGAAAATTTTGCTTGGTTCGCACCCAAATTCTCAAGCGGAATATATTCTTCTTCTGAATCTTCTAACTTAATAACGGCGTGGCGGTGACTGAAAGTACCACGTTCTACATCTTGCCCACTCACACGCACCGCTTTGCCTTCTAAAAGCAAAGTGCTGTAAGCCAACAATTCGCCCATGGCCCAGTCGTAGCTGTCTTTTTCAATCATTGCCAACCTATCTTTAAAAAGCTTGTCGGTTTTATTAAAAAATTTCTTATCAGCCGGTAGTGTCGAAATTTTAGTAGCAATATCAATCAAAACATCTTTGTTTACAGCCGTGTTAGCTGATGTTTCAAAATCAATGTCCGTTGTTTGACGAATACCTTTCCAAGTACCTTCTAAAAAAGAAGTAAGTTTTGTTTTGCGTATTTGCTTCGACTCATCTAATCTATCTTGCAACATTGCCTTAAACTCCTTGTCAATGTTGGCTGCCATGTCGTTGTCAACCGCTTTTTCGGCCAACAATTTTTGGAAATAAATTTCGCGCGGATTTGGATGTGCAGCAATTGCTTTGTAAAGTAATGGTTGTGTGAAACGTGGTTCATCGCCCTCGTTGTGCCCGTATTTACGGTAACACAGCAAGTCTATAAAAACATCGCGGTGAAAACGTTGGCGAAATTCCATTGCCAATTTTATGGTATAAACCAAGCCTTCTACATCATCGCCATTAACGTGGAAAACAGGTGATAGTACCACTTTCGCAATATCAGTGCAATAGGTTGATGAACGTGCATCTAAATAATTTGTAGTAAAACCAATTTGATTATTTACCACCAAATGTATTGTTCCGCCAGTTTTGTAGCCATCTAATTTACTCATTTGTATAAGTTCATAAACAAGCCCTTGCCCAGCAATAGCGGCATCGCCATGTATGGCAATAGAAGCTAATTTATTATAATCGCTGTTGTATGTAGCGTCAATTTTGGCACGTGCAATACCTTGTACAATTGACGCAACAGTTTCTAAATGCGATGGGTTTGGCGTTAAACTCAAATGCACTTTGTTGCCTTCTTTTGTGATGATGTTGGTAGAATAACCCATGTGGTATTTTACATCGCCATCATACAAAGCCTCGTCAAATTCTTTGCCTTCAAACTCGTTAAAAATATCTTGGTAGGTTTTGTTCATGATGTTTGCAAGCACATTTAATCGTCCGCGATGCGCCATACCAATCACAAATTCTTCAATACCTAACTCTGCGCCACGCCCAATAATAGCGTCTAATGCAGGTATCATGGCTTCGGCACCTTCAAGCGAAAAACGTTTTTGACCCACAAATTTTGTGTGTAAAAAATTTTCGAAAACTACTGCTTTACTAATTTTATTTAAGAGGTGTTTTTTTTCTTCTAAACTCAAGTTTGGCTGGTTGCGCACGCTTTCCATTTTACCTTGCAACCAATCCGAAATTTTTGCGTTACGGATGTATTTATATTCTACACCAATAGTACCGCAATAAGTTTCTTTCAAAAATTTTACAATGTCGCGAAGTTTTGCAGGCCCCATATTTATTTCGCGTCCGGCTTCAAACACAGTGTCCATATCGGCTTCACTCAAACCAATAAGTTGTATGTCGTCTAATGTAGGTTTGTATTCGCGGCGTTTGCGCACAGGGTTTGTGGCGGTGTATAAATGGCCGCTGCTGCGGTATAAATGTATGAGGTTTAGTACTGTAAATTCTTTGCGTACTTTTTCGGGAACTTCGGCATTTACGCTGGTTTCGGGCAACATCGGAAATTTTTGTTGTGCAAAATCAAAGCCTTCAAAAAATTTTTGCCAGCTAATGTCAACCGAATCTTTTTGTTGCTTGTATTGGTTGTATAAATTGTCAATGGCTGCGCTATTTTCGTTGCCTAAATATGATAAATTGTCCATGCTTAAAATTTAGAATGGCGAAAATAGTATTTTTTTTAACTAATAAATACTATCAAACCGCATAATATTTTTTGTAGTTTTTAATATGTTTGTGGCGTAACTTAGAGCATGAATTTTTACGAATTATTAGAAAAATTAAAATATCAATTACAATTTCCATTGCCTGGAGAACTGGCGCAGATGTTGATGGCTCCAAGCATTCGTGCAAAGATGAATACTTACAATTTTGAAGAATTAAATCCAAAAATTGGAGCTGTGATGGTTTTAATTTATCCAAACGAAAATTTAGAGGCTACTTTTATTCTTACGCAAAGGCAGACTTATAAAGGCGTTCACAGTGGACAAATAAGTTTTGCTGGTGGAAAAAAAGATGAGATAGATGAAAATTTGAAGCAAACAGCTTTGCGTGAAACGCATGAAGAAATTGGTGTAGCATCTCATCACATTTCGGTGCTTGCAGAATTAAGTAACCTGTATATACCGCCAAGTAATTTTTTGGTTTATCCATTTTTGGGTGTTTGCAACGAAAAGCCAACATTTATAAAAGACATTGCAGAAGTTGCCGAAATTTTAGAGTTTCCAATTGCGATGATAATTGATGATAGTTTAAAGGGGGAAATGTCGATTGCTAAACACCCAAGTGGCAATGATGTTACAGCCCCGTATTACAGTTTAAACGGACACAAAGTTTGGGGAGCAACTGCCATAATTTTAAGTGAAATTGAGGCTATTTTAAAGCAAATTATTTAATATGAGATTACTATTATTCGTTACTATTATTTGTTTGTGCTTCTCTACATCATTTGCTGCATGCGGATTTTACCCTCTTACGCTTCAGCAAACAATAAACGAATCGAGCCAAATTGTAGAAGGAAAAATTACAAATAAAGTTGCTTATTATAACTCAGCTAAAACTTTTATATATACGAAATATACAATTAAAATTTCAAAAATATTTAAAGGAAAATCGGTTGAATACATTGATTTTGTTGAAGAAGGAGGCAGTGTTGGTAACGAAATAATTCAAACAACTGCGCAAACAAATATCAATGTAAATGATGAAGGTGTTTTTTTTCTACATGAAAAATCTGTACAAAATTTTGAATTGGCAACAGCTTTTCAGTCATTTTTCAAGTACGATTATTCGCGGAATATTTCTACAAACAGTGTACTCAATTTTAGCATTATTGATAATGCGTTTTGTAATTTATTGCAAAATACAATTGGCCAAAATGCTTTGTTTATTTCTAAATTTAAAACTCAAAATGTTATTCCAAATCGTGCAATACAATCAGCGCCATTTATAAATAGTATTTTTCCTACTTCAATTACGGCGGGTACTTCAAGTATATTAACTATCAATGGTTCTGGTTTTGGTGATGCGCAAAATGGATTTGTATTTTTTGCAAATCCTGATGATGGTGGGCAAACATATATTTCGGCACCAAGTTCATTTATAACATCATTTAATGATACTAAAATTACTGTTAAAGTGCCTTCGCAAGCAGGTACTGGCAAAGTTTGGGTGCGCAAAGGAACTGAAACTGGTATTAGTACACAGAAACTAACTGTTAACTATTCGCGGAGCAATGTTGTTGACAACAATAATTATTTTACATCAAACCTTGTGGATGCCAATGAAACTGGTGGTTACTTGCTAAGTTTGAATAAAAAATTTGAAGCCAACATGGAGGCATCTTCTTCATTTATTGATGCGTTAGAAAATTGGCGCTGTGCTACATTTGTAAATTTTGCAACCACACAATCAGCTGATTTAGATGTGAGAGAACGTGACAATACGAACATTGTACGCTTTGCAAAACAAGGCGAATTAAAGCCAGGAATACTCGGAATTACTTATAGTTACTATGCAGGTTGCAACAGTGATAATTGGTTTTTGAAAGAATTTGATATGGTATTTTTAGATACTACTATTTGGAATTTTAATAATGCTACAGCCACCAACTTGCAATATGATTTTAATACGGTTGTGCTGCATGAATTGGGACATGCACACCAATTATCGCATGTAATAGACACGGGAAATATTATGCATTATTCTGTAAAAAAAGCCAACGAAAAAAGGGTAATTGATGAAAATTCATTGAGCTGTGCAAACTTATTAATAAGCGATTCTAAAAAAACAATTTTGTGTGGGCCAAGCAATATGCAGTTGCTTAACAACGAAGTTTGTGGTGATGCATCGTTTACTTATTACGAATTAAAAAAGCCAATACTAACACCAAACCCAGCGAATAATTTACTAACTATAGATTTCTTTTTACCACAAAAAACAAATGTTCTATTGCAGCTATTTAATGTTGATGGAAAATTAATAGCTGAATTACTGAATGCCGAGAAGCCAGCCGGAAAGGTAAGTGTGGCAATTAATTTACACGAAACAAACTTTTCAAACGGATTGTATTTTGTAAAATTTATTGCGCAAAATAAAAGTTTTGTAAGTAAATTGATTTTGAACAAGTAAGATAAAATACTACGATATTAAAACCAACAAAAAATATTTAATCTTTTATTAAAAAATATTTTCAGTAATTAATAGTAAAAGTAAATGAAGTAGAAAAATGCAGCTAAAAAAACAAGAGTAACTCCAGCTCCAGCGTATAAGGCACTTCCTCCCGAATTAGAGTTAGAATTAGTTTACGAAAATAATGAAACTAATGAAACTCCGCCAGTACCCATGCAACAGCCAACCATTGTATTGTACATTTTAAGTGCTTGATTTTGATTTGAATTTGTTGTTAAATTCATATTGCTCAAATTAAATTTTTGAACAACATCTAAATTATTATTTGAGTAAGTATTCAATTCAAATTCAGCAACAGACAATGATGGTAACTCTAATTGAATTTGTTATCATCATAGTTGAAAAGGTTGCTATTATTGGCCTTCGATGATTGAAGAAAAACTAAAAAAAATATAAAAACAAAAATTGCTTGTTTCAAAATAATGAAGATAAATGTGTTATAAAATACATCTTAAATTAAATTTGGCTTAATATTGATGCATAAGCTAATGCATAAACTAAAATAACACTTCCAACTCTAATACCTACGCCAATTAAACCGTATTTAAGTGAAGTTTTTCCATTTTCTACATTTCCTGTATTATAGTAATAGTTTAGTGAAACAGCAACCGCACCGCCAGCTCCTAAGCAACAACCTGCTGCCAAACTTAAAATTTCTATACCTGCATTAGGGCTATCACTTGTTGAAAAATTCATGTTACTCAAATTGAATTTTCGCTTTATACTAACATGGCTTTTCAAATTACTATTCACATCATTTTCTGCCAAAGTTACACTTGATAATTCGGTTTGAACATTACTTTCATCATACGCAAAAAGGCTTGCATTGCTGGCTTTAGAGGTTTGAATAATACCTAATATGCAAATAAAAAGAATACTTAAATATTTCATGCTGTTTATTTTTTTGATTATTACTGACAACAATTATACGATTCTATTAAAAAAAAATAAATAGTAAGGTTTGTTTTTTACTCATTATATGAAATAAAAACCTAAAGTTTCGTTACATCATCATCAATAGCACCGTCCTTCATCCTCACAATTCGCTGTGCATAGTGTGCAATATCTTCCTCATGAGTTACCAAAATAATGGTGTTACCAGCTTGTTGTATTTCTTGAAACAAAGCCATAATTTCTATGGATGTTTTAGAATCTAAATTACCAGTAGGCTCATCGGCTAATATTATTGAAGGGTTATTAACCATTGCACGTGCAACAGCCACACGCTGTCGCTGGCCGCCACTGAGTTCATTTGGTTTGTGGTTCATGCGGTTTTCTAAACCTACTTGCGCCATTACTTTTTTACCTCTAATTTCACGCTCCTGTTTTTTTATTCCAGCATAAAGCATTGGTAACATTACATTTTCTAATGATGATAATTTGGGTAATAAATTAAATGTTTGAAAAACAAACCCAATTTCCTTGTTCCTAATCTCGGCAAGTTCATTGTCTTTCATTTTGCTCACATCTTTTCCATTCAAAATATATGAACCTTTTGTTGGTGTATCTAAACATCCCAAAATATTCATAAGCGTAGATTTGCCGCTACCCGATGGCCCCATTAATGCAACATATTCATTTTTATTTATTGAAAAATTTACACCACACAAAGCCTTAATTAACTCTGTGCCCATGGTGTAGTGCTTTTCAATATTATCAATTTGTATTAGGCTCATTTAATTTGTTTTGAATCTTCTTCCTTAAGAACGGCGGTTTATAATGCAATACTAGCGATTGCTAAACTAACTATTGCAAAATTTCATTTACTTACTTTTCAAAAAATGTAATTATGCTTTTGCTGATATTTAATACATCATCATTGCTTAATTCAAAATAAAACGGAAGCCTTACTAAAGTATCAGAAAAATAATCGCATTTAGCAAGTTCACGTCCGTCGTGTTTGCTTGCATACAATGGGCTTTTGTGCAAACTTAAATAATGAAATACAGCATTAAAACCATCGTTTTTTAAGTGTGCTATAAGTGCCGAACGTTGTTCTAAATTTTTGCAAACTACATAGTACATGTGTGCGTTGTTTGTAGCATCATCAGATATTACAGGTAAATTCACCAATCCTTTATCAGCAATGTTTTTAAGTTGTGTGTTATAAATATTCCAAATTTCTTTTCGGCGTGCTTGAATGGCATCAATATTTTCGATTTGTGCATATAAAAATGCTGCAATAATATCGCTTGGCAAAAATGAAGAACCAATATCTACCCAACCATATTTATCAACCTCACCTCTAAAAAATGAACTTCTATTAGTACCTTTTTCTCTAATAATTTCGGCACGTTTCACAAACCTATCATCATTAATAACCAACATACCGCCTTCGCCAGCAATAATATTTTTTGTTTCGTGAAAACTAAAAGCCGCCAAATGCCCAATGCTACCAAGGGGTTTGCCTTTGTAATAACTATCAATTGCTTGCGCAGCATCTTCAACTACAAATAAATTATGTTTGTTTGCAATGCGCATTATTTCGTCCATGTTGCAAGCTACACCAGCATAATGCACTGGCACAATAGCTTTTGTTTTAGGTGTAATTAGTGCTTCAATTTTGGTAACATCCATATTAGGTTCGTTACTATTACTATCAGCAAAAATAATTTTTGCGCCACGCAACACAAATGCATTTGATGTACTTACAAAAGTATATGAAGGCATTATCACCTCATCGCCTTCCTTAATATCTATAAGTATTGCAGCCATTTCTAAAGCATCGGTACAAGAGGTGGTGAGCAATACTTTTTTGAAATTATATTTTTTCTCAAAATATTCGTGGCACTTTTTTGTGAACATTCCATCGCCCGAAATTTTGCCGGAAGCTACTGCTTGTTCAATGTATTTTGTTTCGTTGCCCGTCATGTAGGGCTTATTAAAATTTATCATATTTTTAAATAATTATCTTATAAATCGTTGCGGATTGCCAACATATAAGCCAGCTTTTTCAATGTTTTTTATAACAATAGTACCGCCACCAGTTTGGGTATTTGCTGCTAATGTAATATTATCAATAATGGTTGTGTTGATGCCGATATTGCAACAACTGCCAATGTTTACAAACCCTGCCACAGCAACCCTTGGCGACAAAAATGTGTGCGCCCCAACAGTACTATCGTGTGCAATTGTGCAAGCAGTATTTAACAATACATTTTCGTGCAAAACCACATTCATATCAAGCACACAACCCGGCAAAATAAATGCACCATCACCAATTTTACATGATGAATCTATGTAGCTTGATGGATGAATTACCTTGCCGACTGGAATGTTATTTTGTTTGCAAAAATCAAAAATATTCATTCTAAATTGCAAGTGTTTATAACCAACTGCAATCATAATTTCATCAAAAATATTTTGAGAAAAAACCTCTTGAATATCTTTAGTTCCACCCAAAATTGGGTAGCCATCCACCACATCGTTTTTAGTTTTGAAATCATCAAAAAAGCCAACCACATTATATAGTTTGGCATTTTGTGCATGGTGGGCAATAAGTTGTCCTAAGTGCGCAGAGGCTATGATTGCAAGGTTTTTCAAATAGTGTTTTTGTAAATATTGTTTTTCAAAACTAATTAATTCTTAGTTAGAAAAAAAAGCTAACATTTTTAATTTCTATAAATTGATTTTGCAAAATAGTAACAATACATTTATAGCAAAAACGGGTAAAAAATTGAAGTGCGAATGTAAAAAAAGTAATTTACTTTATCATTAAGTATTGATTGCCTTTTTCTTTTATTGCAGTGTAATTTGTTCAAAATTTACTTGAATATTTAAAGTTACCAACAATATTACTATCTTGCGCCCCGTTTTAGAAAGCAACATACATTTTTGTACACATAAAATTACTTCTCCAATTTTTGCTACTCTTTATAAATGCTTTCATATTTCTTTGGCTTGAATGATGCCTTGTGATATTTGAAAAACATAATTTTCTATACATAAAAAGATGTAAGCCAATCATTCGCTTACCATCTTTATTTACAAACAATTTTAAATGACATTTGATAATTTAGGGTTAATTGAACCCATTCTAAAAGCCTTACAACATGAAGGCTACACAAAGCCTACGCCTATTCAGGAACAAGCAATTCCGCCAGTAATTGCTGGCCGCGATTTATTGGGTTGCGCCCAAACTGGTACAGGTAAAACAGCTGCATTTGCAATTCCAATTTTGCAAAAGTTATTTACCGAAAAGCACCTCGAAAAAGGGCACAAAAACATTAAGGCATTAATACTTACACCTACGCGTGAACTTGCCATACAAATTGAAGAAAGTTTTAAGGCTTATGGCAAACATGCGCACTTAAATCATTTGGTAATTTTTGGCGGTGTATCTCAATTACATCAAACAGAATCACTTAAACGTGGTGTTGATATTTTGGTAGCTACCCCAGGCCGTTTGCTTGATTTAATGAACCAAGGCTACATAAAACTTGACCACATTAAAATATTTGTGCTTGACGAAGCTGACCGTATGCTTGATATGGGATTTGTGCACGATGTAAAAAAAGTAATCGCAAAATTACCGAAGGTGCGTCAAACACTTTTCTTTTCAGCAACAATGCCTACCGAAATTCAAGGCTTGGCTAATGCTATACTAACAAACCCTGTAAAGGTAGAGGTTACGCCCGTTTCATCAACTGCGGATACCATACAACAAAGTATGTTTTTTGTTGAAAAAACAAATAAAACTGCATTGCTGAAACACCTACTAGCCGATGCCAAAATAAAAAGTGCATTGGTGTTTACACGAACAAAACACGGTGCCGATAAAGTGGTTAAAACATTATTGCCAGCGGGTTTTACAGCGCAAGCAATACATGGTAATAAATCGCAAAATGCAAGACAAAATGCATTGAAAAATTTCAAAAATGGAACTACACGTATTCTTGTAGCAACTGATATTGCTGCCCGCGGTATTGACATTGACGAACTAAGCCACGTTATAAATTTTGAATTGCCTAATATTCCTGAAACTTATGTACACCGCATTGGACGTACTGGGCGTGCTGGATTTAGCGGTATTGCATTTTCTTTTTGTGATGATGAAGAGAAAGAATATTTACGCGACATACAGAAATTAATTGGCAAATCGGTATCTCTAGCTGCGAATAATCCATACCCGATGGATGATATTAGTTTGGCCAAAAAGCCAAATGCACCCAAGCCAAAGCCAACTGCACAGCAAGGTGGTAATCGCAATTTTAATAACAATAGGCCGCGCCCAAATAGTAATTCAAAAAGTGGTGACGGTTTGCGTGATAAAAATGCAAATAGGAGCTGGGGCAATCAGCGATAACGTTTAAGTAATAAATTAACAAAAGTCGTGTAAAAAAAAGTTCATTGTTTTGGGTTGTGAAAGTAATTTCTCAACCTAAAACAATTTTCTATTCGCCATTTCATCATCAGTATTGTTACAAATTTGTTCTGCATAATTAAACGATGCTTCACAAAGTTTATTGTATTCGGTATTGTTCATGTTTGCTAACAAATCTATTTTATTTGCAAATAACTGTTTGTCATTCAAGGGTAAATCAAACCCGCAATTGTTGGCTTCTAAATTTTTGAAAGGCGTTAAATTACTAATAAGCACTGGCCTTGATGCTTGAAGTGTTTCTAAAATAATATGCCCAAAATTTTCGCCTTGGGTTGGCATAAACATCAAATTATTTTCGGCAATTATTTTCGGCACTTCCTCATTATTAATTGCGCCTAAATAGTTTACTGTAATATTTTTAGGTAAGGAATTTATTTCTTTTTTGCATAATTCTAAATACGAAGTATCGTAAGCTGTGCCGTAAATACTAAATACAATATTTGATTTTACTAGTTGCAAAACTTGCAAGGCGTATAGCAAATTTTTTTCGGGTGCTATGCGCGCAACACTTATAATATTTAACGTGTTTTCTTTTTTAGTTACACTCACAAACGATTTATTTTTGTTTGGTTTAGCAAGATTTGGTGCAATTAATATTTCGTTTTTAAGTCCGAAAACATTTTCTATTTGTTTTTTTTCATCGGCATTTGTAGCATGAAAAATTACTTTTTTGTACAAACCAATTTTCTTTGAAAAAAGCAGAAATATCATTTTCTTTTTTCTTTTTATGGCTAATGCTGAAGGTGCTAACATGCCCCTTGAAGCAATAATTATTCTGTAGGTATTATAATTTAATTGCCTACAAATATAAAGTGGAAAGAGTGTAAACTTGGTTGAAAAAATACCGTTCAAATAAATTGTTTCGCAATTGCTTTTCTGTAAAATTTGTTTGATATTTTTATAACTTAAGGCATCATTGCTAAAGTAAAAAATCCAGATATTGCTTGCATGTTGTATCCATTTATTGGGTACAATATTTGGATACGGTATTGTGTCGCAATAATCTGTGTTGCGTGTAACAATAAAGAATCTTTGCTTATCGCTCAACCTATTTATCATGTTGGCAACACTCTGTATTGGGCCACCAGCTTTGTATCCTGGTATAAACCAATCAATAAAAATAAGCGAAGCATTACTACTTATTTCTTCAAAATTCTTTAAATCTATTTGGCTCAATTCTTAATTAAAATGATTGTTGTTATTTGCTTAAATAACTTCAAGATTATTGTTTTCATAATTATTGATTAGGACAATTTTTTATCAATACCGTTTCTTTACAAGTTTTCTAATTGTTCTTTTGAAAGTCCTGTTGTTTCAATTACAAAATCAATATCTATTCCTTTTGAAATTAATTTTTTAGCAATTTCAATTGCCTTTTCTGTTTCCCCCTCAATTTTCCCTTCAATTTTCCCTTCAATTTTCCCTTCAATTTTCCCTTCAATTTTCCCTTCAATTTTCCCTTCAATTTTCCCTTCAAGTAAGGCCGTGTCAAAAGCGTTAGTAAAGTCTCTATAAGCTTTTAAACTCTGTTCATATCTATGTCGTTCTGCGGTTGAGTAGTTGGCTATTTCGGCGTTCTCAAATGCTTGTTTAAAAATATCATCCTTAAATATTTCGGGTATATTCTGAAAGTCTTCTAGGTGTTTTATAAAATAAAGCCATTTATCTAACCTTGTAACTAATTCAGTTTCTTTCTTTTTGAAGTGTGGCATTTCTAAGTAAACAAACTTCAATTTGTCATAAAACAACTGATTATTTTGGTCTTTCAATTGCACTATATGTATTACTTCTTCGTTTGTATTTTTGGCATCGTCAAATTTAAAATCTAATATCCCAATACAATAAACATATTTGAGGGAATAATCCCATTTTCCCTTTTCTGCTTGCTCCTGAATTGGAAATGTTGAGTAATAAATAGTTCTATCTTTAAAATAATTTTGCTTGGCTTTTTGTAGTTCAACAATAAATTTTTCACCACTGGTATTTTCGCAATAAATATCATAAACAGCCTTTCTATCATCTTCTGTTTGCCCAAATTTCTCCTTGTCTTTAAAAGATAAATCAACAATATTGCTTTCAGGCAATAAGCTATTTAAAAAATCAATTAACATTGGCTTACTCACTTCTTCGCCAAATATTTTTTTGAATCCGAAATCGGTAAAAGGGTCTATATATTTTGCTTTCATTTTTTGTTATAAGTTATAATAACATTGCAAATTTACAAATAAATAATTGTTGCTACTCCGCCAATCTTTGCCTTACAGTTTCATATAAAATGATGCCTGTAGCAACCGAAACATTTAACGAACCCAAATCACCAATCATTGGTATCATAGCGCGGTTATCACACAGTTTAAGATATTCTGCCGATACGCCATCTTCTTCTGAACCCATAATTATTGCTGTAGGTTTGGTGTAGTCTAAATGCGAATAAACTTTTTCTGATTTTTCGGTGCAGGCAATAATTTGTACACCACTTTCTTTTAAAAAGTTGATAGTATATTTTAGGTTTGGGCTGCGGCAAACTATTATTTTATTAAGTGCTCCTGCTGATGTTTTTACAGCATCGGCATTTGCTTGGGCACCTCCTTTAAATGGAACAATTACAGCATCAATACCAGCACTGTAGGCTGTTCGGCATATAGCACCAAAGTTTCTAACATCAGTTATTCTGTCTAAAATTAAAAAAAAAGGTACTCTGCCTTCTTCATAAATTGTTGGCAAAACATCTTCAACATTGTGGTAATTAATTTCACTTATGTAAGCTATAGAGCCTTGGTGGTTACTACGTGTTAGACGGTTTAGGGTTTCGACAGGTACTGCATTATAAAGTAAACCATGTTCTTTTAATTTTCGTTTTAATTCAATTATTAATTCGCCACCCAAATTATTTTGAATCAATATTTTTTCTATTTCTCGGTTGGCTTCTATGGCTTCAATAATTGCCCTAATGCCATAAATAAACCCTTGTTTGTTGCTCATAAATTGTAATTAATAATCGGCTACATAGATACGCAGTTTTTGCATTACAATATATAATTTTTGGAGTTTACTTAGTTTGAATATTACCTGTTCAAAAAATATTCTCTGAACTCTGCTATTTCCTGAAGCTCAATTTCCTTAAATTTTTCAAAAATTTTAGCGCCTACTTGTTTTTCTATTGCTGAAATTCCCACATCAATTAGCCTTAATCCATTGTGAGTAAGTAAAATATTATCAAAGGCTAATCCACTAATATTTGATGGTCGTTTTATATCTCTGTGCACAAATCCCGCTTGGTGCAATTGGGTTATTTCAGATTCAAAAACATCTAGCCAAAGTTCCCTAATTTCAAATTCGTAAGCTCTAAAATCTATTGGATGTATGCGTTCCATTACTAACATTTCAGCTTGCAAAGATTCACTGTAATCCAGTCGCAAAAATTTCACAACTAATTCATTTATTTCATTCGCATATTGCATTTTTTGCGCCTCACTTCCAATATCAGAACGTGTATCACCTGTGAATAATTTAGCTACTTCATTTTCTGTAAGTACAACTACTGTATTGTTTGCGCCTGAAGATAGCTTTCGAGGGTATTTCATTCTTAATTCTCTTTAAATAAATATATCCTAACGCAAATATATTTTTTATTTTTATTTTTTTACTTTCAATTATACACCTGTAGAATGTTCTTTCCTGTTGCGAATTTTAAACTACCAAGGGCTAAACAGCTCAAGATAACTTGAACCCTCATTTTTTAATACACTTTTCAACTAACATTGTATTGCAATAATAGGATTTTCTATCATTCGATTTTTCGTTTTGTGATATTGAAGTTGAATATAAAATACAGCTCTTCAAGAACCAAATTACGGCAATAATCCCCCTTTATTTTTTGCTTGAATTTTTTCGCGCACTTTCCTAATCAACATATTAAAGTGCATTTTTTTTGTGGGATGCTTTGCTGCAAGTGCTTCATATACTTTTATTGCCTTGGCGTAATTACCTTGCAAAATATAAATATTAGCGAGGGTTTCGGTGGCTAATTCATCATTATCGGCAACACTTTGTTTTGCCATATTTACTGGCGAATAAAATTCTGTTTTTGCTGGCCGCGAAATTTTTGGCTGTGTTTCTATAAACTTTTCAATTATTGCATTTGCCTTTTCGTCCTCAATAATTTGCTCCTCAGTTTTTACTATTTCTGCAACTGTTTCGACGGTTTGTTCAACTACTTTTGGCGTGTTGTATAAACCTTGTTTCAACCAATCGGTAAAAGAATGTTCGCTTGTGTTAATTGCATTTTTATTTTGTTCGTTGTCAATTACAATTTCTTCTACTTCTAAATTTTCGCGGATGGCGGATGACATAATACCAACATCAATTTCATTTTCGAGAGGCACAATTTCTACAATATCTTTGAATGTTTGAAGACTAATATGCTTTACATTTTCTGTTTCAATGTTATTTGTAGGCGTATATATTTGTGTATTTTCTTTTTGTTCTGGAATGTCATAATTCATTAACACTTCGGTAACATTTACTTTTGGTAAAATTACAGATTTTGGGGTTTCAATATCACTTTCATCTTCCACCAATTCTATGTCTTCCGATTCGTGAAACTCCTTTTGCAAATTAATTGTTATATGCTCTACACTTTCATTTTCATTTGCGTTTTGTGCTGCATAATTTTGAGTTTTTGATGTTGCATCACCATATTTTATTTCGGATATATAAATGGTTTCAATTTCATCAAAATTTACAGTATTCTTAGCCGCATTTTCTTTTTCATATTCAGATACATATATAGTTTCAATATCATTTAGGTTAATAATTTCATCAACCTTATTTTTATTTTTTGATGGATTAATATATGTGGTTTCAATATCGCTAATATCGATACTGTTTCCAGAAACTAAGCTTTCAATATTAATTTCTTCAACTACTAATTGTTGTTGTTCTTCAATATTATTTTGCTCAGAAATTTCAGCATTATCACCAACAGCCTCCGTAATTATTTTAGTTTCGCTTACGTCAATTACTGGTATAATATCGGATGGTTTTTCTACTTCAATTTCAATTGTTTTCTCTAAGGTTTCAGTATTATTTAGGGCTTCATTTTTATTTATATTCTCATCACTGATAAAGCCACTTGTGTTTGTTTCTTGACCATTATTTATATACTGGTAAAGTGTTTTTCGGTTAGGAGAAAGTGTTGCAGTAACTTTTAATTGCTGCTGAAACTGAAAGTCTTGGTTTTGATTGTAGTATTTACTAAGTGCATAATTTGCAGCCGTAAAATACGTATACGTTTTAATAATTTCTTTTACCCAATTTCCGTCAGCATCGCCAATAGTTTTGTTTGTAGATAATATTTCGGAAAGTCTTTCTTTGTTCATATTCGTTACCAATTTACAAAACTTTTTGTGAAAATATCTTGTACAATTTTTTGGCTAATATCTTTCACTAATCGTGTTTGTTCGGTAGTTAAATTTGTACTTGCCGAAAAATCAGCAAAATTGCTAAATGATTGTGAGTAACTAAGTTTATCGTCTTTTGTGTTTTCAAATTTCACATCAACAATTATCGTTAACCTATTCAATTGTGCTGAGTTAGAACCGCCTACTGACTGCACTGCCAATGGCGAAACGCTGTAACTGGATACTGTTCCTTCAAAACGTACATCGCCATATTTAGGCACTGCACTTAAATTAGTTTGGGTAGAAATAATATCTTTAAGTGCCTCGGTAAAAACTTGGTTTATATTATTTGGTGCAATTGGCGCTGTATTCTGAAAATATTGAATAGAAACCGTTTTTACATCGGGGGCAATACTCGCGCCGGTAAAAGAATAGTTTACTTTGCATGACGATATTGTCATCACAAATAAAATAGTAAATATATTTACAATGTAGCGTTTCAATTTTTTATAAATCATTTGCTTGTGCAATCATTTCAGCAATATCTAACACTTGAATTTCCGCTTCTTTTTCATTCATTTTTATGCCGTCGCGCATCATCGTCATGCAAAAAGGACAACCTACAGCAACCACATCAGGCTTCAATTCCAACACATCGTCGGTGCGCTCCATGTTCACTTCTTTGGTTCCTTTTTCGGCTTCTTTAAACATTTGCGCACCACCAGCACCGCAGCAAAAACCATTGGCGCGGCTACGTTTCATTTCGGCTAATTCAGCATCTAACTTTTCAATTAACATGCGTGGTGCTTCGTATTCGCCATTGCCTCTGCCAAGGTAGCAAGGGTCATGAAACGTAATTTTTTTTCCTTTAAAAACACCGCCTTCCACTTTTAATCTTCCAGCATTTATTAGTTCCTGCAAATATTGGGTATGGTGCACCACTTCATAATTTCCGCCTAATTCGGGATACTCGTTTTTTAAAGTATTAAAACAATGTGGACAGCCAGTTACTATCTTTTTTACTTCATACGCATTTAAAACTTGTATGTTTGTCATGGCTTGCATCTGAAACAAAAACTCATTGCCGGCACGCTTTGCAGGGTCGCCTGTGCATGATTCTTCAGTTCCTAAAACTGCAAATTTTACATCAATATGATTTAAAATTTTTACAATTGCTTTTGTAATTTTTTTTGCACGGTCATCAAAACTACCAGCACATCCCACCCAAAATAAAACTTCGGGAGTTTCTGCATTGGCAAACATTTCGGCCATGGTTGGCACTTTTAAAGTAGCACTCATATTTGTGTTTTTTGATTTACGAAAATACAGTTTTTTATTTATCCTTTACCCTACTAAAAGACATTGTTGCAAGCATCCAATCAGGTAAAGGTTTAGTACGGTTTCGGTTGCCTAAATTTAAGTACCAACCAATTTTTTTAAGTATCGGAATTTTATATGTTTCTACAAACTCTATCCAATATCCATCAGGGTCTTCGCAATACGCAAAGTGTCCGCTGGCTTCGCCCATATCAAATGTATTGTTGCTATCAACAGTAAATGGATGCCCGTTATGAGTAAGTGTTTTTTCTATTTCTTTCATGTTGTAAACATCAAAACAAAGGTGAATAAAACCCCAATCGCCCCAATACCGATTCTCAAATATTTTGCGTGGCGTGCCTTCTAAAACTTGCACCAATTCTAATTGACTGCTACCAAGTAATTTGCTGAAATTACCTGTGTTTTCAATGGTTCTATTAAGTAAGACTCTTCGGCATTTTGCTCCGCCACCAGGCAAAGTTGACAAGTCAGAAAATGTGCCTATTTCATCATATTCTATTTTATCATAGCCTAAAATGCTGCTGTAAAATTTTACTGAATTTTCGATATTGCTAACGCCAATAATACCGCCGCAAACCCCACCCGTATTGTGCTTGTATGGTCTAAACCAATCGTTGCCTTTCACAATTTGAAATATATTATCGAATGGGTCTTTCATAAAAAAGTGCAAATTGCCTTGTGGGTCTTTTACTAACTTGCTGATTAGATTTAGTTTTTGACTTTTAAATTCGTTAAAAGTTTTTTCTACATCAATTGCTTTTATGCGGCTTACAAACAATCCAAAGTCGCCAAGTTTTACTTCAAAATTTGGTTTAATTGTACCTCTACTCGTGTATTGCCAAATTTCTAAACCGCTACCGCCTTGCAAATTTATTGCTAATACTGCACTACGACTGTGCACCACGCCACCAGTGTATTTGGTCATTAATTTAGCTTCGGCTGCTTCTTGAAACACGGGAATATCCATTCCGAAATGTTTGCGATAAAAGTCCCACGCTTTTTGCACATCGGGTATGCCTATGCCAACTTGTTGTATGCCAATTATATTTTTCATTTTGTGTTGTTTTACATGTTTAATTTACGAATCAACTTCCTCTGTAAGTACTATATCCAAAAGGGTTTAGCAAAAGTGGTACATGATAATGTGAGTTGTCAAAAATTTCAAATTCAATGCTTACACTTGGGTAAAAACTTTTGGTGTTTTGTGTTTTAAAATATTCAGATACTGCAAATGAAATTTTATATATGCCAATTTCTAATACTGAATCTTTCGGTAATAAATCAGCAACACGTCCATCATTATTCGTTTTTCCACTTGCAATATTTTGCCATGTGTTACCATTTTTTTTATCTAATTCAACTGAAACATTTGCGGCTGGTTTGCCCAGTGTTGTATCTAAAATATGTGTAGTAATTTGGCTCATATAAATAATTTATCAATGCGAATATGCGTTATTTTATTTTGTTCAGTAGCTGCAATTGCAATTTCTTTTTCAATGGTATTGGGTAAACGTTGTATTAGTAATTCTAACATTTGTTCGGCGGTTTTACCTGTGGCACAAACAATAAATATAAATCCAAATTTGTTTTCATATTCTTGGTTTTTTTCTGCTAATAAATTTATTGTTTCAAATGATGCTTGGCCAACACTTGCTTGTTCACCTGCTGCCCAAGTTTTTGTTGAAGTAAATTTTAGTTCTAAAGATTTTACATCACCAATTTTGGGGTGGTGAGTAAACGCTTCTAAAAAATCTTTTTCGTCACATAAATTCCATATCTGATTAGAAATTTCTTTTAGTGATTCAATGTTTTGAAAAGGAATTTTTTCAACTAAATTCTTTGCCCAATTGGTGCTGCCGCAACATTTAAAAAGCTGAGTAAACGCTTGCACTTTATCTAAATTATTAAATTCTGAAATTGTCATATTTAATGCTTGTAGTTTTTAACGGTATCAATAAATAATTTCACTTTATTTTTATCTGTATCAGGATATACTCCATGTCCTAAATTTGCAATATGCTTTTGGTTGCCAAATTGCTGCAACATATTGTTTGTTTCTGCAACAATAAATTCATCACTACCATATAAAAAACAAGGGTCTAAATTACCTTGTAAATTTTTTGTAGCGCCAACTTTTTCGCGTGAATCTTTAATGTTCATGTTCCAATCTAAACCAATCGTATCACAGTTTACAAATGATATTTCTGCCAAAGCAAAATATGCCCCTTTCGCAAAAATGGTGATAGGCGTATCCTCAAAATCTTTTTTTAATTCATCACAAATAGTAGCGATGTATTTGAGTGAAAATTCAGTATACACTTCTTGCGAAAGTATGCCAGCCCAACTATCAAATAACTGAATAATAGCCGCACCTGCACGAATTTGAGATTTCAAATAATTCACTGTACTTTCTGTTATCTTCTCAAGCAATTGATGGCTTAAAGCTGGGTTGGTAAACATCATTTTTTTTGCCTTTGAAAATGTTTTACTACCCGAACCTTCTATCATGTAAGCAAATATTGTGAATGGCGCACCAGCAAAGCCTATTAGGGGTACGCGGCCATCTAATTTTTTCATTGTTACTTCAATAGATTCAGGCATGTAGCCGTAGTCTTGTATTGTAGCAATGTGAAGTTTTTTTAAGTCGGCTTCAGTATTTATTGTGTTCTCAAAATATGGGCCTTTGGCTTCAATCATTTGGTATGGTAAGCCCATGGCCTCTGGTATTACTAAAATATCCGAAAAAATAATGGCAGCATCCACACCCAAAATATCTACTGGTTGTATTGTAACTTCTGCAACTAATTCAGGATTTTTTACCAAGTTTATAAATGAACCAGCTTGTGCTCTTACTTCTCTATATTCAGGCAATATACGCCCAGCTTGTCGCATTACCCAAACGGGTGTGCGCTCAGCTTTTTCGCCTTTAGCAACCCTTAAAAGTATATCATTTTTGTATTGAATCATATTTTATTTTATAGCTGCGAAAGTATTTTAAAAAATTTCATTTTAATGCAAAACATTCTCTAAAAACTAACATTAACAGTATAAACTAAAAATACCTATTATTTAATATAATTAGACAGCTTTCTTATAATGCATATTTAGAAACTGGTGCAACATTTAATTCGCAAAAATCTCCGTTTAAAAATTTGTAGTAGCCAGTAATACCAATCATTGCAGCATTATCAGTGCAATATTCAAAACGAGGAATAAATAGGCTTAATTTTTTTTCGGAACAGCGTTCTGCTAAATATTTTCGTAAATAGGAATTAGCAGAAACGCCACCAGCAATAACTATATTTTCTATTTTAAATTCGTCAGCGGCAAGCAATAATTTTACAGTTAAATAATCTACTACAGCATGTTGAATTGATGCGCAAATATGAGGCATTTCATTTACTACAAAGTCACTATCTTTTTGTGCATTTTTATTTATAAAATTCAAAAAAGAAGTTTTTAAACCACTAAAACTAAAATTATAATCGGGTGCAAACGGACGTGGGAATTTATATTTATGAGGGTTGCCGCCAATTGCATTTTTATCAATTAATGGTCCGCCAGGATAAGTAAAACTAAGTATTTTGGCAGCTTTATCAAATGCTTCGCCAGCCGCGTCGTCATTGGTTTCTCCAATTAATTTGAAAGTATTTGGATTGCTAACCAATACAATTTGTGTGTGCCCACCCGAAACAGTTAAACATAAAAAAGGGAATTCAGGAATGGCGTTTTCAGTACCATCAGAATTTGTTTTTATGAGGTGCGACAATATATGGGCTTGCATGTGATTAACTTCAATTAGTGGCACATTTAGCGACATGCTTAGAGATTTTGCAAATGCAGTACCAACAATTAGTGAACCTAAAAGTCCGGGGCCTTTTGTAAAAGCAATTGCATTCAAATTTTCTTTTTTTACACCTGCAATTTTCAAAGCCTCATCAACAACCGGAATTATATTTTGTTGGTGCGCACGCGAGGCTAATTCTGGTACTACTCCGCCATATTTTTCATGAATTTTTTGTGAAGCAATTACATTGGACAATACCTGATTATTGCACATTAGGGCTGCCGAAGTATCGTCGCAAGAGCTTTCAATTGCTAATATATAAACGTTTTCCATTATTTATATACCTCGTGTTTTGCGGCCATCAAAGTGTTTTGCAATAATGCTACAATAGTCATTGGGCCTACCCCACCTGGCACGGGAGTTATAAAACTGCACAATGGCGCTACTTCATCAAAATAAACATCGCCACGCAATTTAAAACCACTTTGCTTTGTTGCATCTTCAACTCTATGAATGCCCACATCTATAACAACAGCGCCATTTTTTATATATTCTTTTGTAATGAATTCAGGTTTTCCTAAGGCCGCAATTACTATGTCGGCTTCACTGCAAATTCGCTTTAAATCTTTCGTTTTGCTATGGCACAATGTTACAGTGCAATTGCCAGGTGTGCTATTGCGTGAAAGTAGCATGCTCATTGGTGCACCCACAATATGACTACGTCCAATAACAACACAATTTTTACCTTCCGTTTCAATTCCATAACGTTCTAATAAAGTGCAAATTCCGAAGGGTGTTGCGGGCAAATATGCTGGTAAATTTAAAGCCATTCGCCCAACATTTGTGGGATGAAAACCATCAACATCTTTTGCAGGATTTATAGCTTCAATTACTTTTAATTCAGAAATATGACGTGGTAAAGGCAATTGAATAATGTAGCCATCAACCTCGTCATTCACATTCAATTTTTCTATTCGTTTTAAAAGCTGTGCTTCAGTTATTGTACTTGTGTAACGTTCTATTGAGCTTGTAAAACCTACCTTCTCACACATTTTTATTTTGCTTGAAACATAGGTTTCCGATGCTGCATCATTGCCAACTAACACTGCTACCAAATGTGGCTTTCGGTGATTTTTAGAAATCCATTTTTGTGTTTCAACAGCAATTTCTTCAATAATAATTTCCGAAATTTTTTTGCCGTCGATAAGTTGATAAGTAGTACTGTTCAAAATAATTTTTTTGCAAATTTATAAAAGTAAAATAGAATTTCTAAAAACTATACTCCGCATTTATGCGGAGTATAAATCAATTATACTCCGCATAAATTATTTTAGTTTAACCTTTCTCAATTTATAGTTAGTGTTACGGCCTGCTTCTGGTGCTTTAGAGAGTATTTTATAGCCCAATAATTGAAGTATATCGCGGTGTGCAGTATCTTGTGAGCACTTATTTATTTTTGCATATTTAGATGTATTAAGAACGCCGTCAAAGCCATCAAATAACATATTTATTATCTTTCGTTGCCTATCATTTAAAGTTGTTTTGCTATGTTTTTCATATAAAGCCGATTTTTCTAAAACTGTATTAAATGAAAGTTCGGTTGCGTTCAACGCATCATCCAAGCAGGCCAAAAACCACAACAACCATTTAGTTATGTCTAAATTACCTTTTTGGGTTGATTCCAATATTTTGTAATATTGTTTTTTTTGATTGCATATACTGGCGCACATACTATAATAACGCTGGTTTCCTTGTTCTGAACGTGTTAAAAACAAATCGGATATTGCACGTGCTATGCGTCCGTTGCCATCGTCAAACGGGTGTACTGTAACAAACCAAAGATGCGCTATTGCAGCCACAAGCACATTGTCGAGTTTATTGTTTTTCATTAACCAAGAAAAAAATACATTCATTTCTTTGTTAAGCAATTTGGCTACAGGTGCTTCAAAGTGTACTTTCTCTTTTCCCATTGCGCCCGATACTACTTGCATTTCGCCATTTACATCATCGCGCCATTTGCCAACATTTATGACATACATTCCGTTTCTGCCTGTAGGAAAAAGTGCTGCGTGCCAATCATACATTCGTTTCTTAGTTAGTGGCTTATCGTAATTTTGCGTTGCATCCAACATCATTTCTACTACACCTTCCACTTTTCTATCAGCCTCTTTCATTCCTGCTATTTCTATTCCTAAGCGCCGTGCAAGTGATGAACGAACCTGTACTAAATCTAACATTTCGCCTTCTATTTCGCTTGATTTTAAAACATCTTGTGTAAGCGTTTCTAATTTAGTAGCATTTTTTTGAGTAAACCCCAAAGTGTTTATTAGCCCTATAACACGACCTTGCTTGTATCTAACCTTGGCCAATTCCATTGATACATGCGAAACATCCCAAGTAAAGTTGGGCCATAAGTCTTGTTGATGTATGTAAACTTTAAATTTATTCACAGTACAAATGTACAATAATTATTTTAATTAAAAATTTATTCTCCGCAAAAGTGCGGAGAATAAATTGCCTATTCTCCGCACTTTTCTGTAATGGAAAATTTAGGCAAGTATTCAATGAAATATGTAGATGTGGCTTTCTTAAATTTCAATAATTGAGATTTAAATGGAAAAAGGTTAGTTACAATAATATATTTAAGTTATTTATACTCCGCATTTATGCGGAGTATAAATAACTTATTCTCCGCATAAAAATTATTACAATAATGTGTTATTTTTTAAGTATTCTAAAATTAATTTGGCTTTCGAGTTCCCAATAAATTCTGCTAATTCTGCCTCTGTTTTTTTCTTGATATTTGTAACCGACTTAAATTCTTTGAGTAAAACTTCTGAAGTCTTTTCGCTGATGCCTTTAATATTATTTAGTTCGGTTTTAATAATTGCTTTGCTGCGTTTTTGGCGGTGGTGAGTAATTCCAAATCGGTGTGCTTCATCGCGTATTTGCTGTATTATTTTAAGGCTTTCGCCACGCTTGTCTAAATACAAAGGAAATGGGTCTCCAGGGAAATATATTTCCTCTAAACGCTTGGCAATACCAACAATACCAACCTTTCCGCGCAAGCCTAATTTTTCTAAACTATTTAGTGCTGCGCCTAATTGTCCTTTGCCACCATCTATTACAATAAGGTTTGGCATTTCCAATTTCTCTTCTAATACCCGCGAGTACCTGCGTAAAATAACTTCCTCCATCGTTGCAAAATCATCAGGGCCAACCACCGTTTTTACATTAAAATGACGGTAATCTTTTTTACTTGCTTTCCCATTTTTAAAAACCGTCATAGCACTTACGGCATAATCACCTTGAATATTACTATTGTCGAAACATTCTATATGACGAGGCTCTTCGGTTAAGCGCAAATCTTTCATCATTTGCTGCATTATCCTGTTGGTATGGGTTTCAGGGTCGGTAAGTTCTATTTGTTTTTGTTTGTCGCGTTTAAATTGTATTGCATTTTTCAATGATAATTCAAGCAAACTTTTTTTATCGCCACGTTGTGGAATTGTATAAAAAACATCAGGAATTTCTATTCCAATTTCAAATGGAATAACAAGTTCTTTAAAATAACTAGCATTTCTATTTCTAAATTCCACAATGGCATAAGCCAATAATTCTTCATTGGTTTCTTCTAGTTTTTTCTTTAGCTCAATGGTGTGCAAGTGAACAATAGCACCGTTTACAACACGCATAAAATTTATGTATGCACTTTGCATATCATCGGTAAAACTAAATACATCTACATTAGTAATTAATGAACTTACCACTGTACTTTTATTTTGATAATGTTTTAAAACATCAATTTTGCTTTTGAAACTTTGTGCACGTTCAAACTCCAATTTTACTGCATGCGCATTCATTTTTTCTTGCAAATGATTCAAAACAATATTCGAATTTCCTTTTAAAATTTCTTTGATGTCAGCAATATTTGAGTTGTAATCATCGCTAGTTTGTTTGGCTACACAAGGGGCTTTGCAATTGTTTAGATGATACTCTAAGCACACTTTAAATTTCTCCTTTTCTATGTTTTCTTTGGTAAGTGAATGTGTGCAATTGCGCAACTGAAACAACTCTTTTACCAAATTTAAAACAATGTACATCATATCCACATTAGGGTAGGGCCCAAAATATTGAGAACCATCTTTTATAAATTGTCGGGTTGGAAATACACGCGGAAAGGGTTCGTTTTTTATACAAATCCAAGGGTAAGTTTTGTCATCTTTTAAGAGGATATTATAGCGTGGTTGTAGCTTTTTTATTAGTGTGTTTTCTAGTAATAAAGCATCGTATTCTGTGTTTACTACAATGTATTCGAGGTTTACAATGTTCTTAACCAACACCCTTGTTTTATTGCTATCGGTATGTTCTTTATTAAAATAAGAGGCTACACGTTTTTTCAAATTCTTTGCTTTACCCACATAAATTATTTTACCAGTATTATCGAAGTACTGGTAAACACCCGGCGAATCGGGTAGTAATTTTATTTTTTGTAGTAAGGCTTCTTGCATAAAAATTTAGGTAAAAATAGATATTCATAGCACCTTCCAATTGTGCCAAAACAAAAATATCTCAATTATTAATTTGGGATTTTTCGTTTTTTAAATTTATTGACACAACTAAAATTATGGAAAACTATTGTTTATCAGCTTAATCCTAGATAGATTTAAGGGTGTACACGTTTCATTTGCAATCAAAAAATTACTACAACGTCTGTTCCAACTTTAACGTGATAGTTACATAGTTAATTATACTTATGAAGTATAATAAATTTTTAGTTATCTCAGTATTTTTGAGGTAATTACTTAATGCCTAAGGTAAAACTTACGCCAACTGTTTTGTTATAAGGCAAAATGGTTGGCTCTATTTTCATACTCAATTCGTCGCTTACATCAAATGTAAATAAATGTGCATCTACAACCGCATCTACAATTTGAAAGGTATAAAAAACCAAAAAACCAATTGCGCTAAGTTCAGCGTAGCGGCGGTATTGGCTGGCAGTTGCCAATATGTCGGTTGCAGAATAAGATACATCATACACATCGCCATGCCATTCACTTTTTTCAACGGCTGTATCATTGCGCCACCTAATTTCGGCGGCCCCAATTTTGTATTGCTTTAAATTTGTAGTAAAAAAATACCCAAAGGTTCCCAAACCTGCATAAATAATAGGGGCTTTCCAATATTTTTTATTGTAGCACTGCCCTAAACCTGGCAAAATAGTTGACATTATTCCCGCCTTGCGAGGCGAATGAATTACTGCTTTTGGTTTTATTACTTTCCCTTTTATAGAATCTTTCTTAACATTAGTACTATCAAGGCTTGCGGACTTTACATCTACATTAAATAGTAATAAAAATAACAGGCATACCAATAGTAAATTGAAAATTTTATTTGCTGAAAACATAACTTATTTATTTCCTTTAAATTTTTGTAGCCCACCATCTAACCACTCAATATATTTTTTTACATTTTGGTCATAGCCAGTTGGCGTATTTAGTGGTTTTTCATCATGGTCAAGCAACACATATAAAGGCTGCGAATTATTTTGGTAACGGCTTACTTCTAAGTGAACCCACTTGCTGCCAATGGTTTTTATTTTCATGGTTTCATTGCCCACTTGCTTGGTTGTCCATTCTTTTTCAGGCAACAAATTATTGTCATCTACATAAAGTGAAACCAACACAACATCACTTCGTAGGCGATTATCTACTTCTGAATTTGTCCAAACTTCGGCCTCCATTTTGCGACAGTTAACGCACGCATAACCAGTAAAATCGACCATTAGCGGCTTGTTCACTTTTTTTGCATACGCCAAGGCTTCATCATAATCATGAAAACACGGCAAGTCGTTAGGGCATTGTCCGTGTTTATTTTCACTTTCGTGTGATGAAGAACCACTTGCTGGAACACCAGCTTTTGCAGCTACTTTAAGACCATAAGGAGCTTCGGCATAAAAATCGGGAGGCACAAATGCGCTTACTAATTTAAGTGGTGCGCCCCATAAACCGGGTATTAAATACATGGTAAATGCAAACGCAAATATTGCCATCATTAAGCGTGTAACTGACAAATAAGGGATGCCCCAATCGTTTTTTGGCAACTCATCGTCATGGTGAAATTTTAATTTTCCTAATAAATAGAAACCAAGTAATGCAAAAATTACAATCCAAATAGAAATGAAAATTTCGCGGGTAAGTATGTTTGCTTGCACCACCAAGTCGGCATTTGATGCAAATTTAAAAGCAAGTGCTAACTCTAAAAAACCAAGTGTAACTTTTACTGCATTTAACCATCCGCCCGATTTTGGCAACGAATTTAACCAACCCGGAAAAGCTGCAAACAAACCAAACGGTACCGCTAAACCTATCGAAAAACCTAACATTCCGAGGAACGGTGCCATAATTTCGCCGGTAGCACCAGCACTAAAAAGTAGCGGACCAATAAAACCACTTGTGCATGAAAATGAAACTAATGTAAGTGTTAATGCCATAAAGAAAATTCCTAGATAGCCACCTTTGTCGCTTTGTGCATCAATTTTATTTACCAATGCCGATGGCAAAACAATTTCGAAAGCACCCAAAAAAGAAAATGCAAAAAGCATTAATAAGGCAAAGAAAAATAAATTGAAATAGAAATTTGTACTGATAGCGTGCAGCGAATCTACACCAAAAGCAATGGTAAATATCAAGCCCAAACTCACATACAAAACAATAATTGAAAGTGAAAATATACTTGCATTTTTTATGCCTTCTGCTTTGGTTTTGCTTTGTTTTGTAAAGAAACTCACGTTCATTGGTATCATCGGAAACACGCACGGAGTAAGCAATGCAGTGAAACCAGCCAACAATCCTAACAAAAATATTTGCCAGCTACTTTGTGTTTCTTCTTTAGGTATTTCTGTTTTTGTTTCAGTAACTGTTGCTTCGGTTTTCTCAACTTGATTCTCAACCTTTTCTATTTCACTCGAATCTACTTTTTCTGCTCCATTTTGAACTTCTGAACCTTGAACTTCTGAACTTAAATTGCCTTCTACTTCAAAACTAAAATCAACATCTTTTGGTGGCAAACAACGCCCTTCTTCGCAAGCCAAGAAGTTTAAAAATCCTTTAACTTTAAGTTTGCCATCTTTTTTTAATTTGATGTGTTGTGTAAAGATTGCTTCGTTTTCATAGAATTTTACATTCATACCAAAAGCAGTTTCAAAAACACTTTTGCATTTAGATTCTTTTGTTTTTCCAACCAATTCAAAATCTTTATTTTTTTCAAAAGTAAATGAAGTTGGTATTGGACCATCGTCACTTTCTTGTACTTGGCTATAGGTGTGCCATCCTTTGTCAATGCTAGCTTTGAATGTTAAATCATATTCATTTTCAGCAGTTTTGTTGCTTGAAAATTTCCAATGTACAGGGTCAGAAATTTGGGCTTGTGCTAGCACATTTACAAAAAGTAAAAAGTAAAAAATTAATATTTTAAAAGTCATATTATTTTGATTTGGTTCAAATGTAAAAAAATAGAAATAAGCATTTTGTGTAATGCGTTAATTGTTGTTTAAGAAGAGTTGTATTGTGTTTCCTTACACAAAAAATGGTATTCCCAAATTGATTTACCAAGTAACTCCTAACTGAACAAATTTGCTTGCATTATGTTACAACGAAAAATAAAAAAGGTGCAAACAATTTTAAAAATACATGTACAATTGTAAAAAAAATAATCTTATCATTTTGCTTTTTTAAAATATATGAAAACGACTGTATTACTAGTAAATTTAGGTACGCCAGATAGTGCCAGCACTTCTGATGTACGTAAATATTTAACTGAGTTTTTGAATGATGAGCGTGTAATTGATATTCATCCAATTGCACGATTTTTATTAGTGAATGGAATTATTGTTCCTTTTCGTGCGCCAAAATCAGCCAAATTGTACAAACATATTTTTAATGAACGTGGCTCTCCACTATTATTTCATGGCTTGGATTTGCAACAAAAATTGCAACAACGTTTGGGTGATGATTATATTGTTGAGTTTGGTATGAGGTATCAAAACCCTAATGTAACTGAGGCTTTGGCGCGAATTCAAACTAATGGAACACATAATTTAATTATTGTTCCGTTATACCCACAATATGCTTCGAGTAGCACTGGCAGTACATTGCAGAAAATATATTCGGTAATTGGTAAATGGCAAACGATGCCTAGTATTAAAGTGATTCATCAATTTTATAAAGACGAAGGTTTTATAAATTCAGTTGTTGAAAATGGCAATAAGTTTAATTTGAAAGATTACCAACATGTGGTTTTTAGCTTTCACGGTTTGCCCGAAAGGCAAATTAAGAAGGGCGATTGCCATAATCATTGCCTACAAAATAATTGTTGTGAAATCATTACCGAAAAGAACTTCAGTTGTTATAGGGCGGGAAGTTTTGATACGGCAAAAATGATTGCAAGTAAAATGAATATTACAAAGGAAAATTATACAGTTAGTTTTCAATCTCGGTTAGGTAAAACCCCATGGATAAAGCCATACACAGATGAAGTGCTAATTGGCTTAGCAGAAAAAGGTGTAAAAAAAATACTGTGTTTTTCTCCTGCATTTGTAGCTGATTGTTTAGAAACTTTACATGAAATAGGTACAGAATACCAAGAATTATTTGTTGAGCATGGCGGTGAAAAAATACAATTAGTACCAAGCCTTAACAGCAATGATACTTGGATGGAAGCATTGAAGAATATTGTGCTCGGTGCATAATATATTGAATTATACACTACTTTATCATTTCATCAAATCCAATTAAATTTAACTTTTGGGTGGCGCGTGTAAAGGCTGTATATAACCAACGTAAATAGTCTTTGTTTACTGTATCTTCGGACAAATATGCTTGTTCCACAAAAACGCTTTGCCATTGCCCGCCTTGCGCTTTGTGGCATGTAATGGCGTATGCAAATTTCACTTGTAAAGCATTTAAAAATGGGTCGGCTTTTATTTGTTTAAACCGTACGGCAGCATTTTCAATGTGTGCATAATCTTCAACTACGCTTGCATATAATTGTTGATTTTTTTCGGAGGGTAGGGCAGGGGAGTCTGCTAAAATTGTATCTAATAAAATATTGCATTCAAATTCTGGGTCATTTGGGAAATCAAGCATTTTAACGGTAACAGTTGCAAAATTAAATCCGTGCATTTCCACTATTTTACGCACTCTTTTTATTTCAATTACATCGCCATTTGCAATAAAATTTGTAGAGGCTTCTTTGGGCAACCAATTGTAATTATTTTTTACCACCATCATCAAATCAGTTGCGGTTACAGGTGTTTCCATGTCTCTATCCAAAATTAATGCACGTATTTGTTGGTTGTATGCGTTGGCACGTTTGTTACTTCGGGTAATAATTATAGTTTCATCACTACCATATTTTCTGTAACTGTTTGCGAGTACATCTTGCAAATCCATTCCATCAACTTTTACTACATCGTTTGTGGCTTCAATCTTTACTTCAGCTTTGTTAAATAAACGCCCAACACCTCCATCTACATCAATTTGCAGCATCATTAAATCACGCAAAAAAGTTGCGTTGTTTAGTATAAATGAGTCTTTGTTTTGGCGCATAACCTCCGTTAATTCAAACTCTGCAACAGTAATTGAAAATCGTTTGCGCAAATAATCTAAATCAAGCGCATGGCTTATTGATAAACCTACTGGCGGCAACTGTGCAGCATCGCCCACCAATAATAATTTACAATTTTCGCCAGCAAAAACGTACGACAGTAAATCTTCTAACAAACTATTTCCGTAACTATTTTCGCCCGGTTGTGCATCGCTAATCATTGATGCCTCATCAACAATAAACAAAGTATTTATAGCCGTATTATTTTGCAATCCGAACTTAGTTGGTGTAAATTCATCATTGCTTGTTTTGTAAATTTTTTTGTGAATTGTGTAGGCTTGTTTGTTTGCATAGTTGCCCAACACTTTTGAGGCTCTGCCAGTGGGCGCAAGCAAAACGGTATTAAATTGAATGGCTGGCAACGATTTTACCAATGCCCCAACAATTGAGGTTTTACCAGTGCCAGCATACCCTTTTAACACAAAAATTGGGTTATGTTGTGGTGTACAAATAAAGTAAGTAAGTTTACTAATAAGTTCTTTCTGCCCAAGGTTTGGTTCAAAATTTAGCTTGCTGTAAAATGAAGTAGTTAGTTGTGTGAGTAGGTTTTGCACGTGGGTAAAGAAAATAACTTTTCTGATTTTATCCGTAAGATTCGATAAAAATTGTAAGTTTCAGTTTATACACTTTATTTTATATTCGCGTAATTTATGAAACAGTTTTACACCATTTCTTTCTTAATTATTTTTTTTGCAGGTAAGTTGTTTGCACAATCAGCATCGAGCTTAACCAAAGAAGGTGATGTATTAAAAGAAGAAAATAAATTTGCGCAAGCCATTGAGAGTTATACCAAGGCATTGGCTTTAAAACCAGCCTATCGCGATGCGTTTGAGGGGCGCAGCGCATGCTACATGACCTTGAAGGAATACGAAAAGGCAATTGACGATTTTAAATTTTTATTGAATATTAAACCCCATAATGTACATTATATTTTGGGCCTAGCCGATGCTTATTTGAATGTTGGAAAAGTAAAAACTTCAGTAGAATATTATCAACGTGCACTCTCCGAAGAAAATGATAATCCTGACTGTTATGAAAAATTAATTATTGCCCTCATAAAATGTAAAGACTATGACAATGCCCAACACTATTGCAGCGATGCTATGAGCAAAGGGCAAGAAAGCCCACGTTTTTTTTTCTTAAAAGCTATTGCTTTGGATAGTTCGCGTAATTATCAAACGGCAACTATGAGTTACGAACGTGCAATATCTATGTTAGAAAAAGATGACAAATACAAGAAACTTTCTAATAAATCGGCTTACAAAAAATACTACTCAAACCTCGGGCGCGATTATCAAATATTATACAGATATGAGGATGCCGAAAAATATTTTAGGGCAGCAATAAATATTGATAAAACTGATGTGGAAAATTACATTTCATTAGGTAAAATATATTATCTTAAAAATGATTTTACCAAGGCTGTATCACAGTATGCCGAAGCCTTAGCATACTCAAGCAACAATACCGAAATATATTTTAATAGGGGCTTGGCATACAAAAGATTAAAGCAATTTTTTACTGCTATTCAAGATTTTAATTTTGTGATTCAACTATGCCCAAAATGTGAAAAAGCATATATCGAAAAAGCAGCTTGTTTAGAAGAGTTAAACCAGTTTGACAATGCACTTGAAGAATATACAAAATTATCAGAAATTAATCCAGATAATTTAGAGGCACTAAGACTAATGAAAGCCTGCAAAGCCAAACAGTTTGAGGCTAGCCGCGAAACCGAAAAACCAGTTATTCAAATACTTTCGCCAGCTACCTCAGAAACCGAAGGCATAATAATACCTGTGGCACGCAGCTATGTTGAGTTTAAAGGAAAAATAATTGACAAAAGCCGAATTAAATCAATAATGATTGACGAAACAGAAGCTAAATTTGACAAAGAAAAAATGGAACCCGTTTTTGTAGCCAATGTATCGGTTGATAATAAAATATCAGTAACTGTAAAAGCAATTGACATTTATAACAATACACAATCGGCTTCATACAACCTAAGCCGCAAAGAAACTACTGCACCAAACATTGAATTAATGGAGCCTCTAGCAACGGCAAACAATGAATTATATGTAGGCAAAACCACAACCGGGAAACTAAAAATTGAAGGTCGTGTAAACGATGAAAGTTTTATTAAATCTTTGGTTATAAATGGTATGGTAATGAGCATTTCTTTGTTAGAATCGAATCCCGTTTTTAGCACCGAAATAGATATAATCAATATAGATACACTCACTTTTGATGCCACAGATTTTTTTGGTAACACTTCAAAAACATACTTTACAATTAACCGTAAAGCCGCCAATGAGGCTGCTATTAACGCAATGGGCATTACTTGGGTAATTTTCATTTCAAACTCTAACTATATAAATTTTACCAGCTTAGATGGACCTAACAGGGACAAAGAAAAACTAAAAGCCTCATTGGCAAGTTATAGAATTGATAAGTTTATAGAAAAGGCTGACATGACGAAAGAGGAAATGGAAAAATTTTTCGCTATTGAGTTGCGTAATTTATTGAAAAGTACACAAGTAAATTCGCTATTAATTTGGTATGCTGGGCATGGTAAATACCTAAACGACAATGGTTATTGGATACCCGTGAGTGCTAACAAAGGCGAAGAATATAACTATTTTCAAATCACAAATTTGAAGGGATATATTAGCACATATAAATTATTAAAACATGTATTAGTGGTGAGTGATGCTTGCGAAACTGGCCCGGCTTTTTGCAATAGCGATGGCACTGGAACTGACCCAGGTGATTGCGAAAAATCTAATGCTATCAATTTAATTTCATCTCAGGTTTTTACGTCATCAAGCACCGAACAAAGCAGTGATGTTTCTTTGTTTGCACAAACTTTTTGCGAAATATTATTCAATAATAGTGACAAATGTTTGAGCATAGAAAAAATTAAAAATGCAGTTACCGAAAAGGTTAACCTTTACCAAAAACAACGGCCTAATTTTGGGAATATTTCGGGCTTAGAAAACAGAGGCGGTAGTTTTTATTTTATGAAAAAATAATGCTTACACGAATAGTAAAATTAACCTTTCAAGAAAATTATATAAATGATTTTTTGAAAATGTACGAACAAAAATCTTCAAAAATAATGGCCGCTGAAGGGTGCAAAAGCGTTACGCTGTTGCGTGATAAATTAAACCCCAATATTTTTTTTACCTACTCAATTTGGCTGGATGAGGTTGCGTTAGAAAATTATCGTCAATCAAATTTATTTATGGAAGTGTGGAATACAATAAAGCCAAATTTTGCGGCTAAAGCGGAGGCTTGGAGTACAAGTACAATATGACAAAGTGAATAAACAAAAAAGCCTGCAATTAGCAGGCTTTTTTGTTTCAGCGGAGAAAGAATAGAACAAAGAAAAGAGGCTGAATTTAATGCAAAAGAATGTATTAAAAAAAGGAGATAGAGTTAGGTGTACTAAATGCCCAGGGACAAAACGAGTTTTTACATTTTCATATTTTGACGGTTGCTGGATGGTTTCCATGTCTGGAATAAATGATTATCATCCAATAAATGTAGATATGGTTAATGGCGTGAAGGTTTCTTTTTTAAATGCACCCTAACGGTTTGCAGCTAACAGAAGTGGCTTCATTAATTTTACTGCTTAAACCAATAAAATATGTTTAAAATTAAAAAAACAAATGAAACTATAGGAGTTGAAATGGTTGCTAAAAAAGCAGCAAGTACGTATTCTTATGAGGTAGTATATTTCACAAGGCTAGGCAGGAAAATAAAAATAAGCCAGAAAGCAAACATAACAGTAAATAAGGCGGGGTTTAAATCAGAGTTTCATGTTGAAACCGTAATTGTTCTAATTGGCATCGGCACAGACCATACTGCTGATTTAATAATGAGCAAGGATGCTTGGGAAGCATTAAATAATGGCGATGAAATAAGTATCACAACAACCGAGGATTGTAAAAATAAGTATGTCTATAAAAAATAAATATATAAATTTTAAAAAAATGAATGATGAAATTATAACAATTGTAAAAAAAATATTTTAAAAATAGAGTTGATACTGGAGATTGCAATTATATGAATGACAAAACTATATTTAAAAAATCGGGACAAAACGAATTTTGCATAATCAATTTTAAGCCGTCCGATAAAAATTTACTATGCGTAATTGATTTTTTTAAATCAGATTCTCAACATAATAATTTATTTAGTGATTACGCAGATTTTTCTATCACATTTTATTGTAAATCATTAACTAAAGTAAAATGTCTTTTTGAAGACGATGTTGAGTAAGCTGTTTGCTAACAGCCGTATTGGCGCACGTTGCGATAACACCTACAGCACGTTCGCAATTGCGCTAATACTTTGTTAGCATTTTCAAAAAAACATAACCACGGGGCAATTGATTAGCCAAATGGGTTTTCTTATTTCCGCGGCGTTGGGCGCAACGCATTTTTTAAACTTTACATTTTAATATTTAAACTTAAAAAGTGTCATACTTCACAACCCGTTTCCAACAATTAGGTATAGATACCTCAAAGTATTTTTGCATTCAAGAGTCTATTGATGAATCTACAATGCCTGCGCGCAAGCTAAAATTATTTAAAGAAGACAAAAACGGCAACATCATATTGCGTTACCAGTCCCTTACGGGCGAAGCAATAGAGTACAATGGCGAAGATTTGCGCCAAATATTTCACCGTGTGCGCTACAGCCCCGAAAACGAAGCCCTAAAAGGCCACAAATACACACAACCGCCGCAAAGTGGCATCGAAATTTATTTGCCACCCCAATTTTTGGAGTTATATAAAAAAGAACCCAAAATAGAAACCCTTATTGTGGTTGAGGGCGAATTTAAAACCCTAAAAGGTGCTGCCGAGGGTTTGCCAATCGTAGGTATTGCCGGTAAAGATTTGTTTATAGAATACGGCAAAGGCCCTATGCACCCAACCCTAATGAAAATTATTAAAGAAAAGGGCGTGCAAAACCTTGTATTGCTTTTAGATGTCGATGCAAAACGTATTGAAAAATGGGACTTTGAAGCCGAACCCTACAAAGATTTGAGCCAACGCCTTTACAGTTTCTACAGCACCGTAAAAACATTCAGGCATGTGTCTAAACACCTAATTACATATTGTTATGCAGCCATCATAAAAGAAAATTGGTTGCCCGATAGTAAAGGGCTTGACGATTTGCTTTGCAACCATCCCGAAAAATCAAAAGAAATTTGCGATAAACTTTTAAAAATACAAAAGGGCAAACAACCGTATTTCGAGTATTATGATTTGTTCGATTTGAGCCTTACAGCCATTAAAGGCGAGTTTTATTTGAATACTTTTAAAGGTGTACCGCAAAAGTTTTATGAGAATTTTAGTTTGATGCTTGGCGAACATAAATTTGTGTTCAACAGCAGTGTGTACCAGCACGGCCCCGATGATTTAGTAGTGGTAAATCACAAGGATTCTCAAAAGTTTATACGGGTAGCCTGCAATTATTTAAAAATTATAAACACCACCACCAGCAAAGGTTTGCCCTTGCCAAAACTAGAGCCCTGGAAAGCAGGTGAAATAAACCGCGACTATGTAAACAAGGGTGCAAAAAACTTTTTCGATACCATTGAAAAGTTTGATACCTTTTGCAACGTACCCGAAAACGAACCGCTCAAATACGAACAGAAACCATTTGGCAATTACAACCTATACTTTAAGTTGGAGCATATTATAGAACCTGGCACATGGCAAAACATAGCGTTCTATTTAAAGCACGTTTTTGGCGAAGCGCCTTTAATTAGCGGCAACACTAATACTAAACCGCTAACAAGTCAATTAAAAAGACTATATTTGCCTGATGCGAATATTAAAATTGAATCCGCACCTTACTACGAGTGAATTAAGCGTTAAGCTTTCCACTTGTGAAAAGGCTTACCAAAGAATTTATTGGCAAA